>MDTC01209626.1_pt1 | contig 27741 bp, 19 predicted proteins | sample 811181 | NCBI WGS metagenome assembly MDTC01 (sample SAMN05326644, study PRJNA326480) | marine metagenome | isolation source: seawater | place: Pacific Ocean: North | collected 2011 | reverse complement strand
TGTTCTCTCCTTAGGTTTATCGGATTTTAATTCATATTTATCACCCGTATATCTTTTTTTTTGAGATAAGAATAAATGGATGAAATGTTTTTTCATATTCTAAATCTTGAGGTCCTTTTCCATCGATTTCAGAATTCCAATCAGGATTCATTTTATGTTTTGTAATCCATTCACCCGATTTTACTCCACAATCAATACAATATTGAAGTGCTTCTTTTCCTTCTAATTTAATATTTGTTTCATGATGAATCCTTGAAAACTTTACAAAGACAGAATCTGTATCTCCATAAACGACTTCCGGTCTATGATAACCAGTTTCATCTGCCCATTCAATTACTCCCTTACTTGCATCATATATTCTTTCTCTACCAATTGAAGTGGTACATGCTGCTATCTTTTTAAAGAAGATAGAACTTGTTTTTGCACCCATTTGACCATAAACTGAATTCGCAGTTATCTTATATGCCAATTGAAGACCATCTAAAACTTTCTTTTTATTCTCATCATCTGTTTGTTTAATTCTTTTTCGAGTATTCTTACGTTGATCGAGAAGATTTTCAAGAATGGTCGGAATAATACCTTTTTTATGTTCTCTTTTCACAAAGTAACACGTTGTCTTTGTTCCTGCCTTCTTTTTATGTACTGTCTTACCAATTAATTCTGAACTGTAATCATCATAAGATATAATATGATGAGGTACTCCTTTTAATAATTCTTCATACTTTCCTGGATCATTATCAATTTCCTCTTTAGTACCAATAAATGTTTCGTGAGATAGATTCTTTTCAATAATTGAACTTGGATACAGAGATGCATAATCTAAAACAGAGATAGGGTCATCTAAATATATTCCTGGAGTTGGTTCGAGTACAATCGCACCTTCAAATCCATCATCCATAATTTTATCCGAATGATTTTCTAATGTTGGAATTCGAGTATTTTTACCTTCTTTAGAACACTCTTTTGTAACCAGTGAACTAATCTTAATACCTTGACCCCTCAAGAAGATATAGGATAATGGTACTGAAGATACATTTGCCATACCAATATTATTTGGTATTAAATCTAAGAGAAGTAATAGATGAATACATAATTCACAATCCATAATACAATATTTTGCAATTTTTGCTCTCCCTGAAGGACCTCCTGTTTTATGGAACTCGAAAATATCATGAGGAGATACATCATCCTTTGATAGACACCATTCACAAGATATAAAATCATTTTTATATTTTTTGATATTAATTGATCCTTCAATAGCAACCACTTTTTGAGGATAATTCAATCCTATAATTTTGAATTTTTTTCCATTTTCATATTTCACTAAACCATACTTAGTATTAATATTAAAGCAAACATAATCACCTTTTTTCAGATTCCCTATATTATTTGTTATAATTCGAGTAATAATGTATCCTTTCTTTCGATCAATTATCTTTTCATGTTTTTGAATTGATCCTTTCATAAAATGAGAAGATACATTATCTAATTTATATGAATCAAGAGAATGTCCTTTTTGAATTTCTTTTTGAATATCAAATACAATCCTTCCATCCATTGAAATATATTTTAGAACATTATCACCTAATCCAGATGAGCTTAATTCTTTTGAGGCGATCTTACATCTCTTTTCCCAATATTTATTATAGGATGAGGATGTTTTTTCTGGTAGAGATAGATTTTCTAAATCATGAATTCTATCAGAAGTTCCATTTCTCATTAATCTTCCAAGACGATAGAAATCATTTTTAGGACAAGAAATACAACAATTGTATGATTTACAATCTTTTTTACAGGGGAATAAGTAATTTACTCTTTTATTAATATAATCAAAATCGAAACCAAAGATATTATATCCTGTAATAAAGTCTGGATTATGATATAGAATAATATCTTTCCATTTCAAAAGAAGATCTTTTTCAGAACAACAAGGATAAACTTGGATTCCATCGAGTTCATCACATATTTGATCCACCGGATCATCATCATTACCGATAACTACAATTGATCTATTGTAACATTCTTCTTCACCATATCTATGGAAGACGGTTCCAATTTGAATAATTGGGTCCCCTTTAATTATAATTTCGTCACCTTCTTCATTTTCAAAGGTATTGAATAGATCCGTTAATTCATTAATCATAGTTTCTCTTTGTTTGGAATTACTTTTTGATTCATCAAATCTTTGAAGTAAATCATCGGTTATCTGATTCATGATAGTTTTCATGCTTTCATCAGAGTATGTTCCATTCGAAGTATAAATTGATTGAATATCATTGGAACCATTATTGAATGCAGAGACTAGACTATCTTTAATAAATTTCCTTTTAAATTCTGGTGGATTATGTAACATACTTTGTCTAAAATATGTTTCATGAATATCAATTGCTACTTTTTTGAAATCTTTAATTGGATTTGGGAAATCACCGTGAGAACTATCACATTCAATATCAAATGATGCCGTCACAAAAGGAGCCATTTGATCGGAAGGATTTGAATTAATATATTTCATAGGTAAATCATTGATTTCAATATCAACATTAAATAATTTATCTTCTTCTGAAACAATATATTTTTGAAGATGTTTTTTAGGTATCTTGACAGTTACCCAACCACATGTTTCAAGATCCTTTTCATGAATAAATCTTAATAATGGCGTTATTTTTGTTTCATATAGATTAGCAACACAATGACAATTATGATCTTGATTGAACCAATCACTTATTTTTTTATCAACCTTCATTTCATTATTCATTACTTTCTCATATCTATCTTTGTGATACTTTTTAATGGTACGGATAAATCGATTCATATTTCCATTTGTATCGAAACATATTTTCGCAAACTTATACTTTTGAACAGCATTATTATCTTCCGAATAATTGAATCCATAGAAATTATAAGATCTTTTAATTTTTAATTTATCTGGTAAATAATTCTTTTTCCAATAATATCGTTGGTTGTATGGTAATACATCTGCGATAATTTCTTCTAAGAAAGTTTTAAGGAACGGTTCCTTCCAACTTTCCGGGATCCGCATATAAAAGTACGGTTCGAAACCAGATACATTACAAACTATATTTTGATTATCATTTGTTTTTCCATAGATAGTAATCATAAATTGTTTATCATATTGACTTATATCTGGATTAATAACTACATCATCTGAAGAAATATCTATAATTTGAAATGAGAATTCATTTCTATTTATATTTTCATGCATATTAATAATAATAATTAGTTAATTGATTTTAAATATCAAATAATCAAATTTATTTTAATTATAAAAGATGTAAAACAATAATATTGTCGTATAATATATGATTGATTTCTTAATATTTTTTATGAGTATCCTCGTATTATTTTTAGTTGTAAATAAATTACTTATAGTCGATACAAGTCTTATTATTGTAAAATCAACACACGATGGGTTATATTATATAGTAAGGGATCTACCCGATTCAGTTGAAGCAGCAAATAAATTATCAAAGATAAATGGTAAAGTAATGCGCTTAATTGATAGTTTAGATAAAGAAAATTCTAAATATTCGAGGTTAATTGACCGTTACAATCCAAATACATTATCTGAAACAGGTGAAAATGCAGAATATATATCATATTCTGTAAATAAAGGGGAGAAAATATCGATATGTTTGCGAAATAAAGATAATAATACATTCGAAGATGATAATATAATTATGTTTGTAGTACTTCATGAATTGGCACATTTAATTACAATTGAAGTAGGTCATACGGAAAAGTTTTGGAATAATATGAAAGAACTATTAGAGAAAGCTGAAAAAATAAATATTTATTATCCCGAGGACTATAGTAAAAAACATATTGAATATTGTGGAATGACGGTAAAAACAACTCCGTATGATTTTAAAAAATAATATTTTTTGTTAGTATATGGATGCTAATTTTTGCAAAAATGTAATGGTTCATAAAAGAATCATTAAATGTATTTCTCCGGTTGAAAGAAAGAATTATGTATTTATGAATATATATTTCTTAGAAACTGAATTTTCAATTAATGATCAGGTAACATGGTACTCAAATGGGAAAAGAGGATTAGGTAGTGTAGATAAAATTGTGGATGACGAGGATAGTTGTAGTATTATTGAAGGTGAGACGGAAAGGAAATATACGATCCCGACATATTCACTTAATAAGGTCCATCCGATGCATCAAACAATTATGAAGATGGATGAAAATATTCGAGAGAATGATGATATTTTTTCAGGTATCAAGGATAAAGATATTGAACAATTATATCTTTATTTAAATTGTACAAAAGAAGAAATTTATGATTATTTATTTATCGATGGATTTGAGAGCATATTTATTTATGATGAAATAATGAATGAAGATGATACAAATGAAATGATATTAATGAAACTATCTCACTATTGTTGTTCTAAAGTGCCTTCTCAATATATATATGCGATCTATACTGATAATGAAACAAATCAAATTAATGCAATTGGTTTTAACTATCATGGACCAGAACTAATGCATCCAGATGAAATATTATCAATCGATATCTGTGAAATGATTAATAAAGAAAAGGATTTTACAGATATGTATAATAATAATCATATTTCTCCAAATGAGAATTATTATGATTTATTTGAAAATAATAATATTAAGGACAATACTTTAACGTTTTTAAATTTAGATCAATATCTTAGAGAAAAAGATATTAAAGATGAATTATTATCCAATGATTTAAATTGTGATGATATTTCTGAAGAAATTAAATTATTTAAGAATCGTGTTATTAACAAATACTGGCCTTTGAATCGAAATGAAACAATCCAAACTGTCATTGATAATGAAGTTATAGAGAAGAAATATTTGGAAGAAAAAAATAAATTAATGGATTATTCAATTGGAAACCGATTCATTTATGGTGAATTTATGAATTTTATTAAAGAACCTCGTATTGGTTGTGATTTCTTTGAATTAGATTATTTAAGAATTCAAAAAAAAGATGAGAAAGTAAATACCGTTAATCTTTATCAACTTTTTTCAAATTGGAGATTATCAGATAATATTCCATTTGTGAAATGGGTAGGGGCAACATATGATAATATTTATTTTAAACTCCATCGAGATTCTATCATCTATGAAGGATATGATGCTTTTAAAGATAAAAAGAAAACAGTTGATATTAATTTATGTGATTCATGGATGAATAATTTATATCGTGATAATAATCTAACATTATATGATAGTTTACATAAAACAGATATAATTATATTTAAGATATGTAGTACAAAAGATCAAAATGAATATTGTTCATTAGCAATACATCAAGATGGTGAAATTGAATTTATAATTAAAAAAGATAAACATGATATTTTGAGTATTAGTCGTAAAGAGTCAATCCTTGAATTATTTGAGCAATGTAATCATTTAATCCACGATATTAATCAATTAAATATTTATTCAACCTATAATATTAATACTTTTGGGGATAGAGATGAACTTAATAAATTATTTACAAATGAAGATATTGATTCGAAAATAGATTTTATTGATTATAATATTTACTTTCTTACTGAAAATTACGAAGTTAAAGATGGTGTTACACAAGAAGAAATGAATCAACTTTCACAAGAATCAAATTATAATCCAAATACACGACCATTTGTAAATGGTAGTAAAAATGGATTTTATTTACCATTATTGAAAAATATTATGAAGAATCTCCCTATGTTTTTCAGATATATGGTTGAAAATGATAAAGAAGGAAATGGTGTATTATCTGGACATTATAAAAGAGTTAATAATTACTCAAATCGAAGTACAATTCAATCTGCAATATCTGCATATTCAAATATTGATGGTTTAGAACCAGAAGAAATTATTAATATGATAAGTAAAGAATTTAGTAAAGATCCAAAAGATATTACTGAAGAATATGAATCATGGGAAATAATGATGAAAGAGAAAAGAGAAAAAGGAAATTTAAGGTTGAATGTTGAAATTGAAGAAAATGGACCTGATATAATGATTCAAGAAAAAGAAGAATATGTACAATTTAAGATCAAAGATTCAAAAAGTTTTAGAGAATTAGAAAGAGTTATTATTGTTATTAAAACAATGATGAACATGATCTATGATTACATTAATAATAATGAAAGATTTAATCATCCACTTTTAAGATCATATATTGAAGGTAAAAAGATAAATGTTGAAGAATTAGTATTACCTGAAGAAGATGAAGATAGTGATGATGAATCAAATGAAGAATTCACATTTGATGCTCTTAAAAATGCTGCAGATATGTCCGATAGTGAGGAAGATTCAGATGATGACAATTATCTATCAAGTGATTCTGATTCTGATGATGATATGGTGGGTGGTGCAGGAAAATATGAAGTACGTTCGTATGCGTTGAAGAGATTAAAACAATATGATAAAAAACTATTTGTTTTTAAATCTGATAAATTTCAATTCGATAAACAGGGTAAGAAAACAAATACAAGATATGGATATGCAAAAGTATGTCAGGCGTCAAAAGGATTAGGGTCAAGACAACCAATTGCAGTTACAAAAGAGGAATTAGATAGAATTGATAGTGAAGAAGCAGAAAGGTTAGGGTCTGGTAAAAAATCATATTCGAGGGCATTAGTCGTACCTGGTAGAGAAATAGTCGATGATAAAGAAATCAAATATATTTGTCCTCAATACTGGGATGTTTCAAAACAATTAAGTATTCGTCCAGAAAAAGTTAACCCAGAAGATATAATACCCGAAGTATTACCAAAGGATGGTCGTTCAGATCAGTTTATATTAAAGAGACAAGGTACTTATTGGGACGGTATTCCAGAAGAAGAATCTTATAAATATTTTGTCCCTCAGATCCAAGAAGATAAAGGAATTCATCCAGACGGATATGGATTACCATGTTGTTTTTCAACAGCATATCGTGGAGATACTAAAGTTCAGAAAAAACCTAAAGGGGTCGCTGAAAAACCGAAAAAGAAAAAAAAGAAGAAAAAGAAAGATGGTTTCATCTATCCATCATTGTATAATCATAGTAATGAGGGTACTTGTAAAATAAATACAAAAGCATCTGGACCATTACAACCCGGACAATGTTCACAATTACCTAAAAAATTACAGGAAATATTAATCCAAGATTCAATCTTTCGTTTTGATAAAGATTTATTAATTTGTAAGGGTTTTATTAGGAAAGGAGTTCAACAGAATAAAGGTAAATATTTATTTAACGAATCTTCCTTTATTAATTCCTTAATTGAAATTCTAGAGTATGAAAAAACATCAGAAGAGTTTATTAAGGAAGAAATCATTGAAAAGTTGGAAGAAAATGTAACCTTATTTCAACATTGTCCATTGATTCATAAGAGTTTCAAAATAGATCATTTATCCAAAGATGATATTCAATATGTTATTCAAGTACTTGAAAAAACACAATCCTCTTATAGTGAATCGAAATATTTATTTACATTAAATGATCAACAAACAATGCTTGAAAAATTAAAGACAAGTCAATATCCATACTCTATTTTATTTGATACAAATCGTCAAAACTATATCTTTAACCTTATAGTAACATTAAAAACATATAGAGATTATTTATTTTCAGAAGAACAAAAGGAAGATAAATATATTATTCCTGTATTGAATGTTGTCCTTGATAATCCAATGAATATTATTATCTATGAGATGATCAATGATAAAATAGAGGTTAAACTAACAGATTATACCCAAACTGATAAAATGTGTTTTATCTATAAAAAAGAGCATTATTATGAACCCATACTTTATCGTGTCCATTCATATTTAGAGGTTTCAAATGATGATGAATTTGATTTTATTCCTCTTCCCATGGATATTAAAATCTTTGAAATGAAATATTTTGAAGAATTTGGACATATCTATAATAAAGATAGTTTCTCTGATTTCTTAAAGAAACCTTATCCTCGAGGGAGAATGAATGATTTTCGATCAGGAACAAAAGTTAGTAAATTAGTAAATCAATCGGAAAAGAAATCAACTAAATTATGTGATAATAATGATCTATGTAAGAGTTGGTTTACTTATGATGAATACTTGAAATATTCAAAGGATAAGGAAATTAAGGAAGGATTAAATATAAAATGGATTGTTGAGGATTCAACAGAATGTAAATATTCTGGGACTAAAGAATATTCTTTAATTAAGGAAATACTTGAAGAAGATATCATTACAATTGAAGATGAAAGATTAAATAAAAAGGATGTATTATACCGTAATAAAACTAAGACCATTGATCCAAAGTTAATTGATGGTTTAACAAATTCAAAAGATTGGATATGGATTGGTGAAGGATGTACTGATATTAATGATAAAGATATTGAAGCACTCCTAAGAAAACAATTAGATCCTAAAGGTGATAAAGTCCTTTTGAAATTTTCAACATCTGGAAAAGTGAATTTACCGAAGGATAATGAAAAGCTTATTAGTGCATTAAAAAGTGAATTCTTTATTATTCGTAAACTGATTAATGATATTCAATTAAACATTATTGATCAATATAGGGATAATCAATTTTCTGAACAACAAAAGGTTTTTGAACCAGATACAATTTATTTAAATCGATATTCCGAAGTATGTTACTTTATTAACACATCAGATAAGGATGACCTAATCATAGTACCAATTATACCATGTAAATTGCCATTATCACATAATAAAGATATAGTCTTTGATCTTCAAGAAGAAGGTTTGGGTAATCTACCATCGTTCAATACTACAATCAAATATTTATCATTGTATCAAAAAGAGATAAATCATTTATCTAAATTAGATTCTGAAATCAGGACAATTATTCTTAAGGATGGGACATATTTATCAATTGAACCCTTTGAAATTGATAAAACAAGTGATTTGTATAATCAATATACAATTATTGAAAGTCAGATTAATTTAAAAGATATTGATGATTCACTTTACAAGAATAATTTAATTCAAACAAAAGATAATATGATAGATTATATTTTTGAATATAATCGCAAGTTGAAATACATGCAGTTAGTCTTTAGTCAGGTAATAAGACTAATCAGTACTAAGAAAATAGATATATCTGTAGAGAGACATAAAAGTGTCCAACTGAATACAATGATTTATTTTACAAAATCGGAGGATACTATCACTCTAATTAATGAAGATAAATATAGGTTAATGGACTATACACTTTTCTCGAAACAGGGACAAGAGATACCTTATTGTGGTATAGTTAGTAATATTCAGGAAAGTCGAATGGTAATTACAGTTCATTTGACTGATAAATTAACTCATATTATCAATGATAATATATTGACAAGTAATGATAAAAAAGAAAGAATATTTACAATAATCTATAACTTAAAAGGTGGTTCTGATATTCCAGATCAATTATTTATTCGTGATGATGAAATATTTAAAAAGGTTTCTCCATCAGAACTAAGTGGTAAAAATGTTGAAGAGTTAATACAATATACATTGAAAGGTAGAATCATTAAAAGAATTATGAATAAAAATAGATATCAAAGTATTATACTTATCAATAAAGATAATTATGATGAAAGTATAATTATTATGAAGAGATTTATTAATCAATTATTAATTCATGTAAATAACGGCAATGATTTGTTAACAATGAATAAATCTGGTTTTGATAATGTAAAAATATCCTATATTGAGAAAATCACACCTAAAACAGAAGTATTTTTTAGGTATTCAAAGGATAAAACAAAGAGAACTAAAAGATTACAGAATATTTTCAAGAAAAAAAGTCAATTTATTAAGGATAGTGATCGAAACGACCTTCAACTTGATAAACAGAGAATTACAAAAAAATTGAACAAAGTACCCTATTATATAAAAAAATTATATGGAGAAGATGCATTTATATCATATAATATAGATAGCGTTAGAAGATATGGAGCAGATTGGATTACATTAACAGAAACATTCAAAGAAGTGAATATTAGGAATTTGAAGTATTCTGATCCGTCAAAGAATGGATTACCTGAAGTTATTTCAATGATAATTAATGGATTAGAATTAGTGGAATACAAAGATGAAGTAGAAGGAGATACAAAAGGTAAAAAGAAAGCAAACGAGATTTTATTAAATGATTATAATAAATATGAAAGAATAAAAAATAGGATTTTGGAAAATAAGACAGTCGATAATTATGAAAGTTTAGGTGATATTAAGGAAAAATGGCGGAGAAGACCTAGTCGTACCCGTATTCAAGTACCTGATATTCCTATATTATTATCTGAGATTGAGAAGAAGTATAAAATCGATTTAGGAATAATTTTAATTACCTATAATTACCAAAAAAAGATCGACATTCATTTCCATCATACTTCGAAATTATATCAAAATACACCAATATTATCTTTTTATCATACAATCGATCCATATACAACTAGTGATTATATATTATCAAATATCCTTTCAAATGATGAAATTGTTTTGACTGTGGAAGAATTAATTAAGATTAATGGAAATCATAGTGAATGGTTAAAACATCGTAATGGAGTGCCTCTTGTAATGCGTCCATGTAATAATAAAACTGAAAGATTACGTAAATTAAATGAAGAAAAAAATAGAATTGATGAAGAGTATTTACAGAAAACGAATGATATTAATGATCAAATGAATTCAATTGAATCAGCAGATTGCGAGGATTAATTTTAGGAGAGTGATTTTTCTATTTTTTTTTTAAATGTTGAATTAACATGGAGTATTTTTCAAATCCTTATCAAATATCTATTTTGAAAAATCATATTTTAAAAGATCCATTAATTGATTGGTTTAATATTCAGGAGTACATTCATAAAGAATGTCTTTTAGAACGGGACGAAAAATCGTATTATAAGGAATTTATAATAAAAGAATCATCTAGGTATAAAGATGAATTATTTCAAAAAATAAATATGAAACTAGGTTTAGATGTTTCATTTAATCCTTCAATTAAGGAAACATTAACTATGATAAAAAAAAAATCTCCATTAATATTCAATGGGAAATTATTATATGATGGTAATATGATTGTTAAATGTGATATAATTCTAAGAGAAGATTATTTTCGAAAAATATTTTCAAAAATAGGAAATATACCTTTCCATATTTATGTGAAAGAAAAACAGTATATGTTGATTAATTTTAGTTATGCATCGATTCACTTTAAATTAGATTTAAAAGAAACATATAGTGAAGGTCTTTTAATGTATAAAAAATGTTGTTTATATGCCTTTCAAAATACGATTTCGAAGTTACTAGACTATAAACCACAGTGTTTTCTATTGGGAAAAGAATATTATTATAAAAAAACATTATTACCAAAAAAAGAATTTATAGGATACGTTTTAATTGATGAAAAACTAAAATTCAAATTTGAGAATGCATTTGATTGGATTCAGAAATTAAGAAAAGATTATTTTATGATGAATATTGATCCAAAACCAACATGTATTGAATTGTATCCAAATATGAATAATAAAGAGAGTGATTGGGAAAAAGAAAAATATAAATTAGCAAATCGTATCAAAGAGATAACATTGGTGTGGAATATAACATATGAGGAAAGGTGTGAATATTTACGTAAAACCATTGAATGTTGGGATGATTCTAAATTACTTTTTTATTTAAAAGAATCAAAGAAAAAGGATATTCAAGAGAGGATGATACATATGAATAAACATAATGATATATTAATTTATCCTCGAAAGACTGTATCAAGTACATTGAATGAAGTATTACAGCGGGAGTATAATATCTATTTTGATATTGAGAGTTTTTTATCATTTGATGAAAAACAAAATTTAATTAAAACTATGGATCATCCAATAATTGCGATTATTGGGATTATTTTCAATCACAAATATTATAATTATACAATTGAGAAATTTAATTTAGAGGAGGAAACAAAGATTATTCGTAGATTTGCAGATGATTTAATTAAAATTAGTAAAGGGAATGCTTTGAATATTTTTCATTGGGGACATGCTGAGAATAATTATATGAAATATATTTACAAAAAATATCCTGATATAAAATTTCCACCGATGAATTTAATCAATATACTTGATTATTTTAGAACAGAACCAATTATTGTTCAAGGTGTATTTAAATTTGGATTAAAATCAATTGGAAGGGCATTGTATAAAAATAAATTAATTGAAACAACATGGAATGAGACAGATAATGGTTTAGATTCAATGATACAATTCAAAGATATATGTATCAAAAATAAAAAGAAAATACCAATTAAAAGATATAAGGAGATTAAGGAAATTGTTGAATACAATCGAAATGATTGTAAGGTTTTAGAAGAAATTGTAGAATTATTAAGGGAAATCTATGTTTAATTTTTATTTATTAATCTCTTAAGCGTTAGTTCATAATTAATATTTTTATCATGAAGTTTATCAATGATATCTTTATATTTCTTATTTTGGATTGATAATTTTTCAATAATATTTTGTTGATTCTGTATTACCTTTTCATATTCTAAATATGAATCCTTTGTTTCTTCTTCATTTGAAGATACAAATACCCTTGTATTGTATAATATTGATCCATCTTTATCAACAATATTAAGGGGTATATTTTTTGGGCGACCATTATTTTCCCGTATCAAAATAAAATTATCTCCCATCCCTAAATAAATTCCACCATCATGAAAATATTCTTCATTATCATTTTCATTAATGGTAATATATTTTATTTTATCGTTTTTTGATATATCATATACAGAATTAACTTCAGTATATCCTTTTAATGAATTACGTATGTATGTTAAATCTTGACTCATATTTAGATTATCTATTAGTATCTTTAATATTATTTTTCCATTTTGAATATTATTTTCCAATATTTAAATTTTCATTAAACCATTGAAGTGCCTTATTGATATATTCTTCTGATAAATAAACTTCTTCTTTTGGATTCGATTGTTTATAGAGGACTAATAATTCAATCGTACTTTCAAACTTTTTTTGGATTTGTTTTTGTATTTTTGACATATTTGAATATTCATCATTATATTGTATCATTCTTTCTTCTGCTGTATATTTCATAATATTAATTAGATTTTATTTCAGTTTAGTGAAACGAACTATTTTATTAATTTGTATATAATAGATTACCTGTTCCTCCTGATATTCTTAAAATATTATAATTTACTGCATAAATGAAATCAATCTTCTTTGCTTCTTCGATTTTTAGTTTTGAAGAATTTATTCTTGAGAAGTTCATTGTACCTGAAGGTTGATGATCTTCTGGATTTAGGGAAAATGAATACACATAGATATTCTTTTTTAGATTCGAACAGTTCGATTTTGGATCTTGTGTTCTTGCAAGTAAAGTAATAGAACCATTTCCACTCAAAGAGTCCTCATAATTAGATTGTGTTGCAGTACTGCCTTTACTAACCTCTATATTATATGCTCCTGATGAATTAATGACTGTAGTAATTGTTGCATTAATATTAATATTCTTACCCGAAGCAATAGGATAATATATATTTATTAGATCTCCAACTCTCAAATCATCTAAATTAGTAGTACTAATTTTAAGGTTAGTAGTGGAGTCGGTAGCATACTTTACATAAAATTCATTATCGCCGGCTACTGAGGGTGCGACAACAACATTATTACCTCCTATGATTAATTTTGGGTATTTTAATAATTGAGGTCTATCATATTCTTTAATATTATATCCTGGGATTGTAGTATGGTGATCTAATGGTTGTTTGAATTGATAATACTCTTTATGTTGAAGTTGTGTACGATCGACACCATTCAAAGTGATATTCATTTTTTGATTTGTGATTCTATCTGTCCCTGTATTACCCTCTGTCCAAATAAGTTCTTTCACAGGGTGATTGAAATGAAGGTCATAACTTGTTGATGCTGTTCCACCTATTGGAGTTCCATCTTGTTTCTGTACCTGTTCAATTAAATATTCATGTGAACCTTGGGCAAAACGAACTCTTTCTTCTGTATCAAGGAAAATATAATCGACCCATACCTCAAAGTTCAAAGGTGGATCTGGTGTTTGATCTGGATTTTTTTTAATATCACTCAAATCTCCTTTTTTAATTTTTAATTTGATATCTGAGGAAGTTAATGATATAATTGGTAAAGATAATCCTATATATCTACAAAACCAAAATTGAAGAGGGATAATTACAGAAGATCTCCCTGTATCAGATCCACTAAGTAATGTACCATCGAAGTTATTTGACATATATTTATTACCTTCCGATTGGGATAGTGGGGTTGATAATTCTCTCCAAACTTTTAACCACTCATTTGTATGTTTATCAATTGTAGTCCCACCAATCATAAGTTCAACTTCTTGAATAAGTGCATCTCCATTGATATCATTATTTAAATTATAGACAATATATACCTTATTCATTAGATCACCATTTCCTTTTGAAATTGTAACAGTTGCTTCATTATCACCATTATCGACAATATTTGACTGATAAATACTTTCTATTGCAAAGTTAGTATGTCTTCTATATACCGATTTGAAAAACGTAATTTGAGGGTTACCATGTATATATTCATCCTGTTTTCCATATGTGACTAGTTGCATAAGACCACCCATTATTATTATATAATGTATATTATAAATTATTATAGTTTTAAATTATAGTTTTTATTATTTTAATTTTAATTTGAATATAATAATCCACCAAAACCATTCATAATTCTTAATATATTGTAATTTTTCGCGTAAACATATATTGTATATCCATCATAGGATTGTTCTCCATCAAAAATTAGGGTTGCATTATCTACCTGTGAGAAATTACATGTACCACTTGGTTCGTACTTATTGGGTTCTAAACTAAATGAATACATATATATATTTTTTTCTGGAAAGTAATAACCGTGTTCATAAGGTTGAATTGTTCGAAAATAGGTTGCTTTTCTTTTTGTAAATCTTTCAATTCCATTTATCGATAAATACATAGTATCAAAGTGTTCGTATTTTCCAGTCCCTGAATGTAAATAGGATTGATTTATTCTTTTATGGGTATCATAATTTAAGAAATCATTACTATTTGTCCAAGCATCTTCATTATCATTTGTATTATTTAATGCACTATTTATATTTGTAAAATCATTTTTAGCACTTATTGCATTATCATTTTGAATCACCCAATAAAGACATTTAATTGGATGATTAAATGGAATATTAATTCTTTGATTAAAATTATTTGAAATTAATTGAACTTGTTCAATTAAATATTCATGACTTCCCGAGGCCATTTTCTTTCTTTCATCAGTATCTAAAAATATATAATTACCCCATAATTTTAAATTTGTTGGTGGAAGTATAGGTTGTGTAGATGTAAAATTACCCTTTGCATTAATTATATTACTTATATCTCTAAAAGTCGCTTTAATATCTACTTTATGATACTGTAGTGCTATTAATGGAAGAGAAAGCGAATAATCATTACAGAACCAAAATTTAAGAGGAATATACAATTGTGTCCTTTGAGGTGATGTTCTATCTTCATCAGGCCATGTTGATGATTTATTTATTAAATAATCTAAATTATCACCATCTTGGTTTGAATTACCATTCCCTGTTAATTCATTTAATATATCATACCATCTTCCATCATGTTTATCAATTGTTTTTTCACCAATATTTAATTCGATCTCTTTGAGATATGAAAATGCAGTTGTATTTGAATAATTCGCCCAAGCACCAGAACCTGTTACAGTAACGTTTGTCTGAGTGGGTAAATCAATTTCGAAATGCATTTTACTTAATAAATCTCCAATACGAGGTATTTCATAATTTATTTTATTTTCACCAGATCCTATATTACCATTCTCACCTATTTGTATACACTCAATTGAGAAATTAGTATGCTTCCGATAAACACTTTTAAAAAAAGAAAATGCTGGATTACCAATTAAAAATATATCTTGTCCTCCTGTAGCAACTAATTGTATTGTTCCTCCTCCCATTATGTAATATATTATTTAATATATATTATATTATTTAAATAATATTATAATGATAAAAATATATAATGATAAAAATATATAATAAAATTAATTTATGATAGAAAATTAAAACTAACACGGATAATTTGATTATCAACAACAACCTCATGATATATATCTTTTAAGAGAGTATCATCCTTAATTAATTCTTTATTTTTAAAGTAATTAGGTAATTTCATATTACTTAAATATTCTGCAATCGTAAATATTTCAATAATTACGATAAAACCTATACTTGCTAAGTATTTATTAATTATAGTAATATCATCGATTGATAATTTAGATATACTTACAGTTTCTTCACCATTTCCAAATAAATATTTCATACCAGATGTGAATATCATTAAAAGTTCTTGAAAAATATGAAGACCAATTTTAATATCTTCTTTTGGTTTACTTAATTCTAATTTAATTGAATTTTTTTCTTGAGGTTCTTTTGAAAATAAAAAGATAGTAAAGTCATCGGCATTACCGTCTATATATTTGGTACCTTCATTTTCCATATTATATAATAAATAAATATTTCTTTAAAATTAATTAATACGCAAATGAAGTTAAGGGTTGTGTATAAGGATTATTCTTAAATGGATCTAATAAATTCCCATCTATTCTTTGAGAAATGGTTCGATCTTCTAATTTATTTTTCATAGTTGTTACATCTCCCATATTATTAGAATCCGAGGTCCGTTCGTGTACTTGGTGAATTCCATTTTCTCTATAATTTATATAATCTGTATGGAGTTTCTTAATATCAACATTTATATCATTAACCCCATTAACAATTTTAGTATTACTTAATGTAGGAGTTCTACCTTGTGCAATGACTTCTTTATTTGGATTTGTTTCAGCATTCATGTAATTTTCATTTGAAAGATTACCTTTAACATCTCCTCCCCCAATACCAGTATATGAAAATAATGTTGAATCTTTCGTGGTCATTTCTGGAGATTCATAACCATTTGTAAATTGTTCAGGACCTTTGAGATATCCATTATTCTTTGAATTGATTGTAGTTTGTTTCTTGGTTGTTTTTACAGAATCCATTAATCCTACAGTATTATTAATACTTGTATTTGAAATATATCCATTATTTTTTGAATTAATAGTCATTTGTTTCTTTGTTTCCTTTGGATCATCGAATAATCCCATTTTATGGTTCGAAACATCAGTTGAAAGATTGGTATTATGGACTCTAGAACCAGTAATCTCCCTTTCATTGGGTAATGCTCTATAACCTTCTCTTGAAAAATCTTTATCGTTAAAATGGGCCTCTGCGCCTACATTTCGAGTTGTATCACTTTGTAATTGCATTTTGGAGGATTTTTTATAATTTGAACGTTTTTCACCAACCGAATAATTTGCTGCAGCAGGACCTAATGGTTGATTATTAAATTTCGATCGAAATGTATCTTTCATTATCTCTTCTGGACGCCCTGATTTTTCAAGATATGCTCCATTAGTAACAAAATAACGATCTTCATTATTTTCATAATATCTTTCGGGTCGGTGATTAAATGTTTCACCTTCAAGTCCTCTCTTCTCCGATAAATTCTTACCTGCCAATACAGTTCCCTTATAGGTTAATTTAGGATCGTTCTTACTCCGAAGGACATCAATACTATTTCTATCCGCGTGAATCTGTCCAATTTCACGATTTAAATTACTCTTGATATCAATATTCGCAACCCTTTCTTGTTGAAAGGGTAACTCAGATGTCTTATATAAACTATCATTATACCTACCTTTATCGCCAATATATTCTCCAAATGTATTTCCATGTACATTCCCTAAATCTTTTTCAAGTTCGAAAAAAGATCCAACTTCGCGTTTGGATGCATTATATTGATTATCACCTTGATGTCTATCTAATTGACGAGTATCATTTAAATCTACTTCTGTTGGAGCTCTTCGGAAGAATGGTTGTGCTGTTATTCCTTGATCATTTTTTAAGAAATCATCTCGATTCGTATATTTATCTGTTGCATTACTATAAATATAATCTGAGAAATTTTCTTTAACTTCATTAATATCATTCATCCCTTGATCACCTTCTTCTAAATAACCACTTCCAAGACGATTTAATTTCTGATTATTTACAACTTTATTTCCATCTTCATAGGAACTTTCAAAATTATGCATTGCTTTATTATTAATCATTTTCTGAGATTCATTATAAAAATCAGAATGATAAAGATTATCTGATGTAGGTAAATGAACCTCTTTATCAACATCGACTGTAACATGGTTATTACCTTCCTCGTTATCTTCATTATTATTAGATATAAGACCTAATCCTATCAAACCAATCATAACTAATGCTTCCATTTAATAATATCATATATATTTTAATTTGAATTTTAAATGTTTATCAATCGTAATATTTCAATAGGTAACATATCATGTTTAAATAAAACATTCATCTTTTGATTCTTATAATACCCAATTAATTTGAAATGATCATCATTTTCATAAGATAAAATAATGGTTTTAAAATTTCGATTATAGTCTTGAAGTAATGGATAATGATAATAATTCCCAGTATTTGTATTCGTATATAAAATTATCAAATTAATAGTAAGTAATTTTTTTAAGATACTAAGAAGTATAAAATCCCCCCAAAATTCATCTCCACCTTCTTTAACCTTTCTTTTAAAATCTGACTTTGTAATTGTAAATGGGTCCCAGTCTTCCTCAAATTCATTACTATTTTTTGATATTTTATAAATGTCAATTATATCATTATATAATTCATCATCAATAGATTCAGATAATAAATACCTTAATTCTTTTGAATTTTTTTGAATATTATGTACCTCTATCTGAGGATATATAGCATAACTAATACAATTAAACAAACAATCACCATCCTCACCACAATCTAAACATCCAAATAATGAATTTTTAGATTTATGGTCTGTTAATTTATTCAATTTTACAATCCATTTTTTATTAAGTTTCTCCCAACCATATTCTTTTAAAATAACATGCCAGTTCCTTGGTTCTATTGGATTTATGGTAGCTTTACATTCATAAAAAAAAATATTATCTTTAATAAAAATATCTTCTGTTAAATAATATTTATCCATTATTACTATTCATTAATCACTTATCTTTAATAGTATTTACATGTTTTTTGAATACGTTTGACTGTTCCTTTGATTTTTTCCCAATCTTTAATCATTTGTTTAGGATGTTCAATATCATCCTTTATACGGAGATTTGTGGAAGAACTAAAATACCATATTAATCTTTGAATATATTCTTCTGGATATTTTGGAAAGTGGTTTTTAATTCTCGGTATAATTGATTTATTACAATGAAAATCATTTGCTTGATATACCCATTCTTTATAAGGAAGTGGATCCATAGTTAATTTAATTAATGTAATCTTATCAGTTGTTGGTTTTAATCTTAAATTAGTTAATTCATGAATGTAATATTCGATCATATTCATATCCCCTTTCATACCACCGTATGCTTTTCGATACCTTAGAGGATATAAAATATCTTTTAATTGATGGTCAATTGAGAACTTTGTTTCTACTCTATCTTTATTTAAATAATTATCCTTTTTCTCCTCAGTTGATAAATAATAAACAACACCTAATAACCATTTTATCATTTCACATCGAATCCGAAAACCTTTATGAATAGATATCATTAACCATATTATAACTGAAATGGATTCATGAATACATACATCTTCTAACATAATAATTGGTAATCTTCGAATAAATGTAGTCAGATCTAAATCGATTAGATGTTTTGCAGTTTTAATTGATTTATATGTCTGCATTCTTCTTACACATTTTTGAAGGTGCGATTGAAGATATTGATTATTTTTATATATTTTTTTAGGGGAAGGATAATATTCTCTAAATTGATTGGATATATTCCCACAAATTATAATTTCTTCTTCCGATCCTTTAATTTTAAATGTATTCCTAAAATTAATAGTTGATGGTTTTTCATTTTGTATTTTTATAATCGAAGGTCTTTTATTTATCCATTCTAAATAAAAGTACATATTACGTTTAAGAGTAAAAAAAGAGAAAATATTCAAATTTATTTTTAACAATCATGAGTATCAATAAGTTCTAAATAAGTATTCTTTCCAAGTCTATCGAAAGGTTCAATTGAATTTTCTTGTGGGTTAAGGTGAAGATTTATCCATCTATTTTTTACATTCCCTCGTAGGAGCAATGGTGGATCATTTAACAAAGTACTTTCTTGATTAAAAAGAATATCTGATAATGGAACATAATTTTGATTCAATTCATTATTCTTTGCTGGTAACCATTTTTCTTCTGGATCATTTGAATTCTTTCGAGTAATATTCAATAATTCAGATTGAACATCAATAATACTATTCTTATCGACTATAGAACCTCCTGTTTTTTGCATTATAATAGTTGGAGAAAAGGGATATACAGATTCTGTACTTACTTGAACATCATTTAATATATAATTACCAATGTTTTCGGTGTTTACATTACTTTCAACTGGATTCATTTGTATTATATATTATATTATAAATTAATTTTGTGCTGCCTGCCATCTTTCTAAATATTCTTTATTTCTTGCAATCTGTCTTGATGGCAATCCCCCTCTAACCCATGAATTTAATGAGTCTTCAGGAATAATATTTTTAGGATCTTGAATCTCTTTATTCAGTTTTTCAATCATTGGTGTAACATTTAGATCATATGTTGAAACACCCGATAATACATTACATGGACGATCAACTTTAACAATTAAACTATCCCTGATTTCAGATTCAGAATCCACGTCATACGGTCCCTTTCCAAAGAATCCTTGGTTCAAACCAGTCGTTAACTGATTAATATATTTCTTATTTGTAGACTCCTCAAACCTTAATTCTGAATCTTTATCAATAAGACAACCTTCTTCCCCAATCCAACCCTTACCTCCATTAAAATTAATAGCAGGTTGTCTTAATTGAACTTCACGGGCTTTTTCTAAAGAACAATCACATCCATACATATTATCGATGAAATAATTTCCTGGACCAGATGATTGTAATTCATTATAATTAATCGCCGCTTCATCCGACTTTAAAGATGTCTTTTGATCTAATGTAAAAGTATCATTAATTTCGTTTTCAGAACATTTTTGTAATTGAAGTTTAGTAACATCTGATTTTAATCCTCCATGGTATCCCTTTAAAAAAACATTTTTAGTGTCAGTCATTTATATAATATGAAAATATATTTTATTTTAGAATATTATAAAATATATCTTAAAAAATACAATTAAACAAATTAAAATAGATTTAATTACTTGGTAATGACTTACCCCCCCAAGGACCTTCTCCTAAACTAGAATATTGATTTGCAATACATTGAAGTCCATTTCCTTCTTTACATGTTGGTGGTGTTTTATATAACCATTCTGCGAATGTAGTTTGATCATTTGGATTCGATTTACCAGGAACAGTGTAAAATTGTCTTTGAGAATTATTTTTACCAAATATATCATTAATGTCCCGATATAAATCTTTATTGAACTTATTTTCAATATCCCTTTGAATCCCCTTATTATTATACGAAGAACATGATTCTAACGAATTTTCATCATTAATGTTGACTAACATCGGGTTCATAAATGGATTATCTTGTGTAGGAGTTCTACAATATCCATCTAATTCTTGAATTAATTCTTCACTATTTCCATTATTATTCATAAGTCTTTTAATTGATTCATTTTCAACAAGTGGTTTATGTTTTTTACTGAGTAATAATGTTATCCCTGAAACAATTATTGGTAATAAAAATATATTCATATCTTTATTTAGAATGTATACTATTACAGAATAATAAATTGCAATACGTATAAGGCAATTTAACTTTCGATTCATATCATACTCTTTTTTAGGGATAATTTCCAATAGGTATTTTTTTTCATATAAAATAGATATATTATTTATCCATAAAGGTGTCATATATAATAATTATAATATAATAAAAATATTATTTTTCAGTATTTTCTGTTTTATCCTTTAATTTTTGTTGAAGTCTTTTTCTAGTTTGAGAAGATGTATGGGAAGTGTCTTTTACAACAATATCATCTCTAACCATTTGAGGTTCTGACCTAGGATTTAAATCACTCTCTTCAACACCCATGCCCTCCATTAACGTACTGAATATAGGATTCCCTTTCATTGTATTAGTTATATTCATTGCTTCTTCCATAATATTACCTCCATTACCTTCATTTTCTAATGAACCTACTTTTGAACTTATAGTTTGAATTATATTCATCATATTTCCTCCATTAAATAATTGCTCAATACCACCAGATCCATTCTCATTCGATAATATTCCTTCAATATCTAATTCTTCTGTTACTTCTTTAGCAATTTGACCAATTTGAGTATTTTCAAATAAATTACCCATTTGTTCCATATCAGAAGATTTAATATTTTCTTTAATAACATCCTCATTAATTAATTCCGTTAATTTTTTTAACTTCTTCATATTTTTAACTGTTTCCTTATCTTTAACTTTCTCATTTTGTTTAATGGACTCCATTACATCTGAAACTCTTTCATCATTTTGATTATTCTTAATATGAAGGATACAAAATGTTTGTAAATATCTCCAAAGACTATTCTTGGTTTGTGTTGATATATCTGATTTCCATATCATTTTAATTGATACATTTTCCAATAGAATTGGATCTTTATCAATCACAGTTAAATCGTTTATTGAAATTAATTGACTAATCTCTCCAATATTCTCCATAAATTCTGATATTTTCCCTTCAATTAATTGTTCGGCCTCAAAATTACCATTATAATATGTTTTTAATAATCTCTTCTCATATTCAGGAAAAACTTTAATGATCTCTGAAAGAAATGATTTAAATACAGTATTTACATTTTCGGACATATTATATTATAGTATGATTAAATATTTTATTTTATTATACGCAAAGTTTTACTGCATTGGAGGTCCCTTCATAAGTTTTCCTCTTTCTGACATTAATTTTTCATAATCACTATCAAACTTATCTGATTTCTTTGTTGAATTTGGATGGGAATTACTATTCTGAATAGCACTATTATCTTGATTATCATTTATTAATGCATAATTATCCATCAAACCACCATCATCCCCTTCAATTTGAGAATATGCAAGACATGATGATGCGGAATTAATACAATATCCATTTATATCACATACTTCTTCTTTCCCTTCACCAATCGAACATTGTTGCGGTTGCTGCTGCTGCTGCTGTGGTTGCTGCTGCTGTTGATGCTGTTGTTGTTGATGCTGTTGTTGCTGCTGCTGTTGTTGCTGCTGCTGTTGTTGATGGTGTTGTTGCGGTTGCTGTTGTTGTTGCTGTTGTTGATGCTGTTGCTGTTGCATTAAATGTTTCTTTGATTCTTCGAGCATTGTAAAAATTTGATCCGATGACCAAACTTTATTATCAGGAGAAACCATTGTGGGTACAGTTTTAATAAAATTGGGGAAAGGTTCATCATCGATAGATACTATTTTGACTTTGCCTCTTACATCTGGTCTTCCCTTTAATATTTCTAATAACTTTAAACAATATTTACATCTTTTACTTATATATATATTTGAAATCGAATTACTCATTTATTAATTAATTGAAAATAAAATTAATAATTTAAACTAAAACTTATTTAAAATTTGATAATTAATTTATAATTAATAATATAAATAAATGGATTTTAATATTGAGATAGATTTACTCAGTTCAAAATCAGAAAATAGTATTATATTTGATATTCATGGAGATTTTGAAACAGGTCTCCATAAAAGTATAGTAAATACCCTCCGGCGTACTTTATTATCTGATATCCAATCAATTGGTTTCAGAATTGATATGAATAATAAGGATATTCATATTATTCAAAATAATACATCATTACATAATGAATTTCTTGAACATAGAATATCACTTATCCCATTATATATTGACCCTGATAACTATCATAAACAGTATCTATTTAAATTGAATGTTAATAGTAATTCAGAAGATACTGTGAAAATGATTACCTCCGAACATTTTGATATTTATCCATTAAAAAATGATATCGACATTGATGAATTAAAAGAACAAACTGATATTGATTTATCCAATTACGACACTTCTTCACCTTTATCATTCGAAGAAAAAAAAAAGATATTTCGACCCTTCGAAACTAAAGGAAAACATTATTACTGTCCAATTACAGAATTAAAATCAATTGGTGAGAATACAAAACAAGGTCTTGAATTATGGGGGGTTCCTCGAATATCGACTGCTAATGAAAATGCTTCATGGCAAGCTGTTTCATTAGCATGTTATTCCTTCAAAAGAGACTCAGATCTATTTAAAAAAGTACTTGATGAAAAAATTGAAATTGAAGGGATCGAAGGAATTGAAGAAAAGAAAAAATATGCAAAAAGTCTTTATCTTTCGGAATCAGAAAGATACTTCCATAGGGATAAAAATATAGAACCTTATTGGTATACATTTAAAATAGATTCAGTTCATTTTAATAATTCAAAAGAATTATTTCTAAAATCATGTCAAATTATCATTGATCAAATAGAATTATTTAAGAATGAATTACCCAAAATAACTACTGAAGATGATTCGATAATAAGTTTAGATGTCAAAGAGAATATTTATACCTTAACAGTATTTGGATATAACGATACAATTGGTAATATTCTACAATCATATATATCAATGAACATACTTGAAGAATCCGAATTTAACGTCTGTGGATATAAGCGCACACATCCCCTTGAAGAAATAATTCAATTCCATTTATCCTATGAATATACTAAAGATATAGTTAATGTTCAACAGAAAACAAATTCTTTAATCGAATTATTTATAACTGCTTGTTTACAATTAATTGATATCTATTCATCGATTAAATTTGAGGCAGATAAGAAACTATAATCTATTGATAATAAATAACAACTTTTTATGAGGTAAATTATTAACATAATGATCAATCTTTACACGATTAATTTTTTCTTTTGTTTTTAAATATTCGCCATGGATATCATATAGTACAGGCTTCAATGCATATGGAGCATCCTTTAAAGAACTATGTTTCAATATATAAATATTACAATACATTTGATATAATTTATCCTTTAATTGAATAATTTGATTATAATATTGAGTATATAATTCCGTATCTTCAGGATAATAATAAAGGTATTCATTCAAAATATCCTTTTCAAATGATTCCATATAGTTCAAGAATTTGTTATTATGATTCATCTTAAGACCTAATACTTTCTTATATAGAGGATTAATCCAATTTATTCTTTTTCCAGATTTATCTTTTACAGTTAATCCCTTAATCGAAAAAAAGATAGGTTCTTTCAAATATTCTTTTAAATCATCCCCTGTAAGTCTTATTATATTTGTAATTCCATTAATTAAAGGTAATTCAGCAGTAATAGGTACATCTCCACTCATATCATAGGATTCAATTAAATAAATAGCATTATTAGTAACCGGTGTCACAATTCTATTCTGAATATGTTGAAAGACAAATGAATAACAATATTCTTTTTTAAGTTCTGAATACCATTCAGTACCTTGAATACCTGTAAATAATTTATAAAAGGGAACTTTACCATCCCACGAATTCTTCGCCCCAACACTACTTCGTGTACATAATATCCATTTATTATCTTTATAGAACATATTAATCATTGTACCATCAATAAGAGGTTCATATTTATTAGTACTATCATAATCTTTTATAATCTTATTTAAGTCTTCAATTTCATTTGACTTTACGGGAGGGACACATAGGACTTTATTTGTAACTGCATCAACAATTGCCCCTCGACAATATTTCATCCATGGATTTTTTTCATAGTCATATTCTTTATTTCGATAACATTTCAGAATATAAACATTATATTCTTTATTCTTTGAAACAGATATATTATTCTTCCTCAAACATTTTAGATAATCATCATTATTATTAATATAATTTTGCAATTCCATTTTATATTCTATTATTATTTAGTTCTAATTTTTTAAATATTAATTAAATATATATAAGTATGGATTTACAATCAAATATTAAGGAAGTACCAGAAGTTAAATCAGATGCTGATGATACATCAACTACATTTGATCAAGATTTAAATATTACAGATGATATTCTTCAATCAACAAATGATAAAACGGAAGAAGAAACTGTAGTTGATGAAGAATATCAGGATATTGAAGAAGATCAATCATTCGAGGTATATACTGAAGGTTCTGAAGGTATTTCGCTTTATGAAAATCGTATTCAAGAAGGTGAATTATATTTATCTGTATTTAAAGAAGATTATGAAATTATAGACCGTTTTATAACAGTTCAATCTATTGATGGTAATAAAGTATTATTTATTGATGAAGATAATAATGAAACACTATTATTTCTTGATAAAGATTCAAATGTAATTCTTAAATCCGAAGAATATTCATTTGATATTATTAATTTTGAAAGATTAGTTGAAGTTGAAGATAAAGATATTCCAAATATATTCTCAGAAGAATTATTTATAATAGATATTCTGCCTGAAATAGAAATTGAGGTTGAAGAAAGAAAAAATAAGATCTATACATTACAAGAAAAAAAGGAAAGTTTCATTACAGAAATGATTACTAAATTAAATGCATATAATGATGATACAAAAATAAATAAAATATGTGATATCGCAGAAACATATATTCAGATCATTCAATTAGATAAAATAAAAGGAAAAGATACATCCGATATATTATCGTTCTTTACGGAAACAACATCAACCTTACCTAAATGGATTCTCCCTATTGTAGATGATATAAAAAAAATCTATATTGAAGAAGAAGATACAATCGAAGGTCATGATGATATTATTCAATATACTCTTTATGAAGAACTTGATAAGATGCAGAAAATTAGAGATAATGAGAAAAATACATATCAAACACTATCAAAATCACTTAATAATTTCGAACCTTTTATTTTAAAGGAATCATCGATCATTCAACAACATGAAGGACAATATTTTAGAAATTGTAGTCCATCTGAACCATGTCATGGATTAAATAAAAATTATACACTTGAACTTAGTAAAACAAGAGGACCTTTAATAATATCTATAATGAAAGATAGAGAAACATTTTTTGAAACAATACGATCTTATCAAGAATTACCATTATCAGGATTTTATTTACTACCAGATAAATATCTAGGGTCTACAATTATTAAAAGTGATGCATTTAGTATCTATGAATTAACTGAATTAGATAACTTAAAATATTCGAATAATCAGAATAATATCAGAAATGCAATATTGAAAGATACTATTGTACCAAAAAGTATAGGAAGAGATACTCTTAAAAATGACTTTTGGACAAATGATGTACATATGTTTACATTTGATGAAACAGTTACACAAGAGAACTTAAAATATACAATGAAAAATAATTTTCCAAATCATTCTGATATAATTGATTCAATTCCTACAAAAATGATGGGTAAAGTCTTAAATTACAATGATTTTAGAAAATTAATGATTTCATATGATATCAAATATTATGATCTGATTATTGAAGATCGAATTAAAATTAATAGAATGATTAAGAAGAATATTTCCCAATATATAAAGGAATATAATAGTAATGTGCAACGGAAAATAAT
>MDTC01009801.1_pt1 | contig 27747 bp, 27 predicted proteins | sample 811181 | NCBI WGS metagenome assembly MDTC01 (sample SAMN05326644, study PRJNA326480) | marine metagenome | isolation source: seawater | place: Pacific Ocean: North | collected 2011 | reverse complement strand
GGAACAATACAATCATAATTATTTTTTCCTTTATATTTCAACAATAGTTCATCAAGGCTTACCTGTCTTTTTTGCCAATCTATATTTTTTTTGTAATCTATTTGTTCACATACTGAGCAGTTAGAATTTTTATTGATTATTAATGTTTCTGCAGTATCTGGCATAATACATTTCGAACAAATTTTTCCCATAATGAAATGAAAAGTAGCATATTTTGCTTTACTGTTCAAATTTTGAACAGTATAAGCTAGTGATGAATTTAGTGATTTTATTCGGTGGAGGTGACTTAATGGCCTCGATATTAACTAAATTAAAAAAAAATAAAAATTATTGTCCTTTTGTTATCGTGTCAAAAAGACATATTAGAGAAAAGGTATTAAAACATGGCACTTTTTTTAAGTTTTTAAAAAAGAGCAAAATAGATTTTATAGTAGCAAAAAAAATAGATTATCTTTTTTTAGCAAATAAAATAAAAAATCATAATTCCATAGGAATTTCTTTAGGTTCTCCTTGGATATTTAATTCAAAAATTATAGAATTATTTAATAATCGATTATACAATATACATAGTTCTAATCTTCCTGAAGATAGAGGAGGTGGCGGTTTCAGTTGGCAAATTTTACAAGGGAAAATTGATATGTTTATGACGTTACACAACGTTTTAGAAAAGATAGATGATGGAAAAATAATAATACAAAAAAAAATATCTTTAAAAAAAGATAAGTCTCCTTTGGAAAGACAAATATTATATGTTAAAGTAGCAACTCATCAATTTATGAAAAATTTAAAAAATCTTTTTAATTCAAAAAAGATTAAAGGTAAAAAACAAGACAATACCAAAGCTACATACTGGCCAAGAATTAATACTGAGATACATGGTTGGATTGATTGGAACTGGGATGGCCACGATATTTATAAATTTATCAAAGCGTTTGACAATCCTTATTACGGCGCACATACCCAAATAGAAAAAAAAACATATTATTTGAAAAATTGTATTTTTGTAAAAGCTAAAAAAAAATTTCATCCATTTCAAAGTGGAATAATATTCAATAAAACAAAAAATTATATTTTAATAAGTGTTAACGGGGGTGTTCTGAAAGTTAAAGAAGTATTTAATAGCAAAAGAAAAAAGGTAAATTTTATAAATATTAAATTAGGTCAAAGATTTCATACATCCTTTAATAAATTAGAAAAGGCAAAAAAAACTAGAGTTTTTTTTAATTTATAAAATTATTTAATAAGCTTTTTAATAAGTTTATTTATTCTTTTATCTGATTTAAAAATCTCTTGAACAATCTTTTTTGATTTTTGGGGATCTAAACTGAACGATAGTTTCATTAAGTCCATCCAGTTTTTATTATTTTTTTGTCTCACTTTTTGAATATTATTAATAATAGATAAATATTTATTTTTATTTTTATTATTTTCCATTTTTTTAATATATATATTTTAAATATAAATTAAATGATTTAATTATGAAAATTTCAATTATTGATTATGGAGCTTGTAATATAGAGTCAGTTCGAAATGCAGTTTATAATTTAGGAGCTGAAGTTGAAATTATTAGAGATGCAAGTAAAATTTCAAAATCTGATAAAATTATTTTACCAGGAGTAGGAGCTGCTAAAAGTGCAGTAGATTACTTAAAAAATAATACATTTTTTTATGAAATACAAAAATTTTTAAAAACAGGAAAACCTTTTTTAGGAATTTGCCTAGGTTATCAGTTGTTAGCCAAAAAGTTGACTGAACACGGAATATCAGAAGGACTAGATATAATTGATGCTGAAGTAATTAATTTTAATAATAATAGATTTCACATAGGTTGGAATGAGGTTAATTTATCAAAAAATCTTAAAGAATTTTTTAAATTAGAAAATTCTCCCTCATTCTATTTTTGTCATTCATATTTTGTGAAATTTAATAATCAAAAAAATTTTGAATATGCTAATACAAAATATGACATTGAATTTCCTTCTATGATTATGAAAGAAAACATATTAGCCACTCAATTTCATCCTGAAAAAAGTCAAGGAAATGGTAAAATACTTTTAGAAAGGTTTATAGATTGGAGACCTTAAATGTTTAAAAGAATTATTCCTTCTCTTTTAATAAAGAACAATAAACTTGTTAAAGGTGTCAAATTTAAAAATCACAGAATCGTAGGGAATCCTGCTACCACTGCGAAATCTCTTGGTGCACAACAATCTGACGAACTATTTGCTGTAAATTTAGATAGCTATATCGATAATTCAAAACAAAATTATAGAATTATAAAAGAAATTTCTAACTCAACTATGACTCCTCTCACTTTTGGTGGAGGGGTTAAATCTGTCAAGGAAGCAAAAAATGTATTTCTAAACGGAGCTGATAAGATTTATTTAAACTCCAACTTATTTAACAATATTAACTTACTTGAAGACGTAGCAAAGGTGTACGGATCGCAATCAGTAATGGCAGGTATTAATATTATTAATGACCTAAATATTTTAGAAAAAAAAAATTTGAACGCATTAGAATGGATCAAAAAACTTGAAGATAGTGGAGCTGGTGAGGTTAAAATTAATTTTGTTGAACTGGAAGGCACTTCATCAGGATTCAATAAAAAAATTTGTGAAAAGCTTTTAAAAGCCGTTAGCATACCACTCATATTTGAAGGAGGAATAGGTTCTTTAAACCAAATTAAAGATGCATTTAGTGTAGGAATAAATTCTATAGCATTAGGTACTATGATTTATTTTAAAGATTATAATATTATGAAAATAAAACAATTTCTTAAAAATAATGGCTACCAAATTAGATAATTATTTTAATATTTTTTCTTTTTTAAGAGAATTTATTAAATCCAAAGTAGTTTGAAAATCAATTTTAATTTTTTTCGAGATATCTACTACACTATTTTTTCCATCGCAAAGTGAAAATATATCTATTATAATCTTATTATAACTTTGATAATAAAGTTTTTTTGAAAAAGTTTTAGATGGGATCATATCTCCTTTAATAACCTTTGAATTAAGCCCTCTTTTTTTTAAAAAAGGTTCGCCAAGAATCAAATTTTTAGGTATGAAATTTTTATTAATTTGATCAAAGTTTTTTTCAAATTCTAATATTACTTTCTTATAAATCTTTAAACTTTCGTTAAGACCTTTTTTTGTAACTACTGTTCCAATTTTATCTAAAGAATTATGATATTCTTTATATTCACCGTATTTTGAACGCATAATAGATGCAATAGGTAAATCGATTCCAGGAGAACAATATTGTCGTTCATCACTACCTCTATCTAGCCAATTATATCTTTTAAATTTTTTTTTATTTTCTTTAAGAATTTTAATTCCAATATTATCTGAGAGAGTATTTCCATTTCGTGAAGGTAAAAAGGAAAAAGTTCTTTCATCGCCTACACAAACCACATTATAACCTCCAATAACATTTGATTTTAAATTATTAATATTTTTTTTAATATAGGCGAGAGCACCAATAGTTTCTGGTAGAAATAAAAATCTATAGCTAAAACGAAATTTTTTTTTTTTAATCCATTTAGCTAATGCAGAGCATACAATTATACCTGATAATTCATTGTTAGCTAATGATGGGTGGCATATATTTGTTGAAAAAAGTATTTCCTTTTTAGTTTTTCCTTTTTTATAATATTCACCATATATTAATTTCCCTTTTTTAAATTTAGATTCTATTTTTATTTCATAGTTACCTTTTTTTAAATTTTTAAATTGATTATAAGACACACAAAACCCCCATTTTTTTTCATAATAGTTTGTAACGTAGGGAATTGCCTGAGGAATTTTTTTTAAATAAAAAATATTTTTTTTTAAGTTTTCAAGAGAAATAATTTTTTTTATATTTTTGGAATAACTGACAACATGTAAATTATTTTTTTTAAAATCTACAATTTTCTTTTTGTCAGGATCTTTAATATAAGCATCTTTTATCTCCCATTCTAAAGGTATAGTCCAATCGTATACTTTAGAGCCGCTTTTTATTGAGTGAATTTTCAGATTTCCTATAAATTTTTTTATATCTTTTAAGGTTTGTTCGTTACCTTTTCCCGTTAAACTTCTGTTATATGGCCATATTTTTTTTGCAAAATTTAACATAAAATAACACTTTACTGTTCAATAATTGAACGCTATAAAATTATTAAAGTAAGAATTATGAAAAATCAAGAATTTTTTGAAATTTTAAGGCAAGTAGTTAGAAAACCTAATGCAACTCAACGCGAATTAGCTGAACAATTAAACTTGAGTTTAGGAAAGCTTAATTATTGCTTGAAAGCATTAAGAGAAAAGGGATTAGTTAAATTAAAAAACTTTAAAACCAATCCTAATAAATTAAATTATGCTTACGTATTAACTCCCAAAGGTGTAGCTGAAAAAACTCGACTTACAGTAAATTTTATGGCGAGGAAAATGAAAGAATATAACGAATTGAAAAAAGATTTAGAGAGAAATAAAAAAGAATAAAATTTAGATATTTTAATTAATGTTAAACAACAAAAAAATACTTATCACTGGAGGGACTGGAAGTTTCGGTCAAGAATTTGTTAAAACAATTCTTAAAAAATATCCAAAAATTAAAAGACTCGTTATTTTTAGCAGAGATGAATTAAAACAACATGATATGTCAAAACTTTACTTAGGAAAAAAATATGATTGTGTTAGATTTTTTTTGGGTGATGTTAGAGATAAAGAGAGATTAATTAGAGCTACAAATGATATTGATATAATAGTTCACTCGGCTGCTCTTAAACAAGTCCCCGCAGCCGAATACAATCCTATGGAATTTATCAAAACAAATATACTAGGTGCATCTAATATTATTGAAGCTGCTATTACTTGTAATGTAAAAAAAGTTATAGCTTTGTCTACTGATAAAGCAGCATCCCCAATAAATCTCTATGGAGCCACTAAACTATGTAGCGATAAATTATTTATCGCAGCAAATAATTACGCTGGGTTAGGTAAAATAAATTTTTCAGTGGTCAGATACGGGAATGTAATGAATTCAAGAGGGTCTGTAATTCCATTATTTTTCAAAATGAAAAAAAAAAATGAATTACTAATAACAGATAAAAATATGACTAGATTTAATTTGACTTTATCTGAAGGAGTAAACTTTGTTTTAAAAAGCTTAGATATTTCTAAAGGAGGGGAAATTTTTGTTCCAAAAATTCCCTCTTATAAAATTTGTGATTTAGCGAAAGCGGTAGCTCCTAATGCAAAAATTAAGATTATAGGAAAGAGACAAGGAGAAAAAATAGACGAAGAGTTAGTTACTAAATCTGATAGTCCCAATACGGTAGAGTTTAAAAACTTTTATGTAATTTTAAACGACAAAAAATCTATGAATTTTTATTTAAAAAAATTTAATTGTAAAAAAACTGCAGTGGGTTTTTCTTACAACTCGCGAGAAAATGATTTTTTAAGCTTAAAAAAATTGAAATTACTTGTTAAGAATTTGGAACATTAAATTGAATAACATTATTTCACGAAAAATAGAGTTGGGAACTGCTCAGCTAGGCTTTACTTACGGTATAGCTAATAGAAATAGAAAAATAAAATTGAGAGATGTTAATAAAATTTTAGATAAAGCTAAAAACAGCAATATAAAGTTTTTTGATACTGCAAAAGTTTACGGAAAGTCTGAAGAATTTTTAGGTAAGTCAAAAATTAAAAAAAGTAACATTACTTCTAAAATTCAAATAAACCTCAAATTAAAAAAAATTGAAAATCATATCAATTCTATGACTAATGATAGTTTAAAAAAACTAAAAATTAAAAAACTATATGGCTTATTAGTACACAATTCTGAGTGTTTATTAACTAATAAAGGACAAAAAATTTATAATACTTTAAATCAATTAAAACGCGACGGGAAAATTAAAAAGTTGGGAATTTCTGCTTACTCTATAAACCAAGTAAGAACAATTATAAAAAAATTTCAAATAGATCTAGTTTCTTTTCCATTAAACATATTTGATAATAGATTACTTAAATCAGGGCTATTAAAAATTTTAAAAAAAAAAAAGATAAAAGTTCACATCAGATCAGTTTTTCTGCAAGGGCTTCTATTAATGAAAAGTGAAAGAAGGCCAAAAAAATTTAATAAATGGAATTCTATTTTTAAAAAATGGGATAACTTAGTTAAAGATTCTAATAAAACTCCACTTTTTTTATGCTTATTATTTGTCTTAAAAAACCCTCATATCGACAAAGTAACGATTGGTGTAGATAGTATTAATCAATTAAATGAAATAATTAATACAATCAAAATCATTAAAAAAAACCCTAAAATAAAATTTAATTTTAAGTATCAATCTAGACTTTCTGATCCAAGAAAATGGTAAAAAAAACAACTTATAATTTTCGAAAGAATATATCAGTTATAATACAGGCTAGACTTACATCAAAAAGACTACCAGGAAAATCATTAATGAAAATTAAAGATATGACTTTAATTGAACTATTGATTAAGAGATTAAAGAAATCAAAGTATCTCAAAAATATTATCTTTGCAATTCCTGACAATAAAGAGAACTATAAATTGAAAAATTATTTAATTGCAAAAGATTATAAGGTGTTTTCAGGGGATGAGCATGACGTACTTAATAGATACTATCGAGCAGCAAAGAAGTTTAATTTAAAATACATAGTAAGGATTACAGCAGACTGCCCACTAATAGATCCAAAGATTTTAGATGAAGTAATTGAACTATTTTTTATAAAAAAAAGTGATTATTCATCAAATATCTGCCCACCCAGTTTTCCTGACGGTTTAGACGTTGAAATCTTTTCTTTTAAAACACTTAAAAAAATTTGGAGATTATCAAAAAATCTAAGTGACAGAGAGCATGTGACACAATTTTTAAGAAATAATCCACATAAGTTTAAAATTTCAAATTTGTTAAACAACGAAAATTTTTCAAATCTAAAAATATCAGTTGATAATAAAAGCGATTTAAATTTAGTTAGGGAAATAGTTAAACTACAAAAAAATATTTATTTTGGTTGGAGGAAGATATTTAAACATAAAAAGATGAAAATCACTAGATTGAATGGACAGAAATTATGGGATAAAGCCAAGAAAATAATACCTGGTGGAAATATGCTTTTATCAAAAAGGGAAGACAGATTTTTACCTGGAAAATGGCCAAATTATTTTAAAAAAGCAAAAGGTTGTTATGTATGGGATATTGATGGAAGAAAACTTTTAGATATGTCTTTGATGGGCATAGGAACAAGTATTCTTGGTTATGCAAATAAAAAAATAGATCTAGAAGTAAGTAAAAAAATAAAAGATGGAAATATGTCTACTTTAAATTGTACTGAAGAGGTAAAATTAGCAGAAGAATTGATCAAACTTCACCCTTGGGCCCGAATGGCAAAATTTACTAGATCAGGTGGAGAAGCAAACGCAGTTGCAATAAGAATTGCTAGGGCTTCAACTGGTAAAGAAGGTGTTGCAGTTTGTGGATATCATGGGTGGCATGATTGGTATATTGCTGCAAACTTAAAAGGGACCAAAAATTTAAATAAACACCTAGTTCCAGGCATTTCTACAATTGGAGTACCAAAATCATTAAACAACACGATATTTACCTTTGATTATAACAATTTTAATCAGCTTAAAAAAATAGTTAATAACAATCCAAAAATTGGCATCATTAAAATGGAGGTTGAAAGGAACATAAAACCAAAAAACAACTTTCTACAAAAAGTAAGAAAATTCGCAGATGAAAAAAAAATAATCCTTATATTTGATGAATGTACATCAGGTTTTAGAGAGACTTTGGGTGGCTTACATCTAAAATATAAAATAAACCCAGACTTAGCTATTTTTGGTAAAGCTCTTGGTAATGGTTATGCTATTAATGCAATTATTGGTAAAGAAAAATATATGAAATTTGCCAATAAGTCATTCATCAGTAGCACTTTTTGGACAGAAAGAATTGGACCTTCTGCAGCTTTAAAAACATTAGAAATAATGAAGAAAGAAAAATCGTGGATCAAAATTTCTAGAGTTGGTAAAAAAATTAAAAAAGGTTGGATGCAATTAGCCAAAAAAAATAAATTAAAGATTTCTATTTCAGGAATTGATGCTTTATGTAGTTTTAATTTTCAACATAAAAACAATCAAGAGTTTAAAACTTTAATATCCCAAGAAATGTTAGAAAAGAATATATTAGCATCAAATACAATTTACGTTTCGACATTACACAATGATAATATTTTAAAAAGATATTTTTCTGTGTTGAATAGAATATTTAATATAATTCATAAGTGTCAAAAGGGAGATGACATTTACAAATATCTTAAATCTCCAGTTATAACATCGGGATTTAAAAGATTAAATTAATTATGATACCTTATTCAAGACAATCAATTAATAACTCTGATCTAAAATCTGTTACCAAAGTTTTAAAATCAAATTTTTTAACTCAAGGATCCAAAGTTTCAGAATTTGAAAATAAAATAAGTAAATATGTAAATTCGAGATATGCTGTTGCAGTTAATTCTGCAACAAGTGCGTTACATTTGGCTTGTCTAGCAGTAGGATTAAAAAAAGGCGATTGGTTATGGACTTCCCCAAACTCTTTTGTTGCCTCCTCAAATTGTGGACTATATTGCAATGCAAAAGTAGATTTTATCGATATAAGCTTAGATACCTATAACATTTGTGTAGATAAATTAGAAAAAAAATTAATAATTGCAAAAAAATTAGGAAGATTACCCAAGGTAATTATCCCAGTCCATTTTGCTGGTTTACCATGTGATGTAAAAAAAATAAGGAAATTATCAAAAAAATATAATTTTAAAATAATTGAAGATGCATCACATGCCCTAGGTGCAAAAACAAGATTTAACAAAGTAGGTGATTGTAAATTTAGTGATATTACAGTATTCAGTTTTCATCCCGTAAAAATGATCACAACAGCTGAAGGAGGAGTAGCCACTACTAACAATAAATTTTATGCAGATAAAATGTCCATGTTGCGCACTCACGGTATTAAGCATCAAAATCTTAAAAATAAAAAAAAAAATAAACCTTGGTATTTTGAACAAATCTATCTTGGATTAAACTATAGAATGAATGATATCGAAGCAGCGCTTGGAATCAGTCAACTAAAAAGGCTAAATAAGTTTATTCAAAAAAGAAACATGATTTCAAAAATATATAATAAAAAATTAAAAGATTTACCTTTAATTTTACCTTTAGTATTTAAATTAAACTTTCATACATTTCATTTGTATGTAATTCGTGTTGACACCAAAAAAACTGATATGACTCAAAAAAAACTATACAAGTATTTGATCAAAAATAAGATTAAGGCAAATGTTCATTACATACCTATTTACACCCATCCGTTCTATAGAAAACTAGGGTTCAAAGCAAAAAACTATCCTAATACTAATAAATATTACAATACTGCTTTATCAATTCCAGTTTTTCCTGACCTAAAAAAAAATAATCAAATGCGAATTATAAAATTACTCTTTAAATTTTTTCATGGCTAATAATTTAGTTTTATCATCTCATAAGCAATTAATAGATTTTAAAGGAAAGAATTTATTATTGGCTGACTGGCCTATTAGTGGTCTTGAGTTAAAAAATATTAAATATGAAATATTAGATTCTCACTGGAAAGAAAAAAATAAGTTAGAAAAAGACTATAAATATTTAAAAAATTACTATTCAGTATTTATGAAAAAGTTTTACTTATTTTTAAATGATTATCACAAATTACAAAACGATCAAAAATATTGGAATATAGTTGTAGGTCCGTATCTTACTTATATCTTACCAATAGTATGGGATCAATGGGAAACTATAGATAAATTAATTAAAGAAAAAAAAATTGATATCGTAAAAACTTTAGATAAAAACATTTCTGACTATCATTTTGATAACATGGAAGACTTTATAAATAATATGTTTAATCACAATTGGCGTCATTTAATATTTAAAGAAATTTTGAAATTTAAAAATATAAATTTTACAGATGTTGACTCAACAAGTGTAAAGTCAGATTACAAAAAATCAAAAAATTTATTTTCAATTAAATCTGAAATATTTAAATTTTTTGATAAAGTCTTCTGCATTATTAAAAAAAATCAAAAAATTTTGTTCTATCAAAGTTATTTTGGATTTTTAGCAAATTTAAAACTTAATCTTAAATTTAATAATTTTCCGTTTACAGGATATATTTTCGCACAAAATATTAAAATTAATAATAACAACAAAGAAAAAAGAAAAAATTTAAAGATTAAACAAACAAAAAACCTCAAAGAATTCGAATTTTTTTTTGAAAAATTGATATTAAAAATAATTCCTAAATCTTACCTTGAAAATTTTGATCAATTAAAAGAATGCTCAAAAAAGATTAGTTATAATCCTAAAATTATCTTTACAGCTTCAGCGTATGTTTACAATGATTTTTTTAAAATTTGGGCTGCTGAAAAATCTAAAAAGAAGGTTAAAATAATTTTTTCTGATCACGGATTTTATTTAGATAATTGTATTAATTTTGGAAGTGAAGCACATTCTGCAAGCGTATTTGCTAAATGGGGAAACTATCAAAATGAAAAAAATATAAAGATGCCACCAAATATTTTTTTGCGGAAGAAGAAAAGGATAAATTCTTTTTTTCAAATTAAAAAAGATCTTTTATTTTTAACAAATATTGAACCTATTTATTCTCATCGTATTCAAAGTATGCCTATATCTGGAGAAACGATAGAGTCATATAATGATTGGGTTAAAATCTATGATTACCTTGATAAAGATATAAAAAAATATTCTTTATTTCGTATGCCTCCAAATAAAAAGAATAAAATGTATTGGCCAATTCAAGAACTCATAGAAAAAAAATTGGGAACAAGTAAGATTGATAAAAATAAAAATTTATACGACAGCTTTGTAAAAGCAAATTTAGTTATTAATACTGTTCCTCAAACAACTTTTCTAGAGACAATGTATTATGATATTCCTAATTTATTATTTTATAAAAATAATTTTATTAATCTTGATAAAGATACCGAAGACCTTATCAATGAAATGAGAGATAAAAAGATACTTTTTGATAATTCAACACATTTATCAGAGCATTTAAATAATATTTGGAAAGACACTAATGGTTGGTGGAATTCAGAGGAGATTAATAGTTTCAAGAATAGATTTAACAATTTATATATCAATAAATCTGTTGATTATTTCAAAAGATGGCAGAACTTTTTTTCCTCAGAGTTAAAAAAGCAATAAAATACTAAATATTACTTTACTGTTCAATAATTGAACGCTATAATTGTTCAATTTTTGAACTAACTAATTGGAAGTTTATGGCTAAAAGCAAAATAAGAGGTATGTTTTTCATAAAAAAAATATTTAAATTGAGATGCTCGATTTATTTAGATTAATATCACAATATTCATTAAAGATTTTTAAAGTGAAATTTTATTTTTTTAAGCCTACAAAAAATAGTATTTTGCTATTCGATTATATTCTTGAAGATTATTTACAAAAAATTTTAAAAAAGAAATTTTCAGTCCTTTATAGGAGAGGTGAAGCTTTAAATTTATATGTAGTTTTCATAGTGATTTTAAATCATGGTTTTTATAATTTTAAAAAAAATTATATTTATTACTATATAACTTTTGTAGATCCAAAGCTAATAATTACTTTTAATGATCTGCATCCAACTTTTTATCTATTGAAAGATAAATTTAATAATTCAATAAAAACTGTAGCAATACAGAATGGTCATTTAATAAAAAAAAGCTTCATGTCATTCAAGTATATTTCAAATCCATCAGCCTCTATCAACTTCTTACTGTCAAATTATTATGAACGTACATACAAATTTATAAATTCAAAAAAAAAATTTATCGGTTCTCTAAGAAATAATTTTTATAAAAAAACTAAAGAAGATAAAGTAAAAAAGATTTTATTTATCTCTCAATTCCAACCGGTTCTTACTAATCTGAAAGACTCGCAAGAAATGATTACTAAAGAAAAAAAATTAATTAAGTATTTGAATATCTTTAATAATATAAATAATATTCCTATCATAATTGCTACTAAACTTATAAAAAAAGAAATTTACAAAAAATATTTTAAAGTAAATTCTAGTTTTAAATTTATAGACGGAAAAAATTTTACAGATAAGTACAATTATATTGATAGATGTCATATGACTATCTTTATGGATTCAACTTTAGGGATGGAGTCTTTATCTAGAGGAAATAAAGTTGTTTCGTTTCCTTTGAGAAGATCTAAAAACATACTAAATAGTTTCTATACATCTTCTAAGCTAGATTATAAAACATTTTCAAAAAAAGTAGACTATATTTTTCAAATGAAAAAAAGTACCTGGAGAGATAAGATAAAAACAGGAAATAAATTTGTTTATAATCCTCAAAATACGGAATTTAAAAAAACAATAGAAAGTTTATTGTAAATAATGATAAACTTATATCTAAAAATTTTAAACATATTAAGTACTAAGTTTAGAAAAAAAATAACATTATTTTTTATTTTCTTATCTATATCTACTATTCTTGAGTTTTTTTCTATTTCAATAATTTTTCCAGGACTTAGTTTAATTCTTAATGAGAGCAGCTCAATATCTTTTTTAAACAATGAATATTTAAATAAATTAAATTTAGATAATATTAAAACTATTGATTTAATAATTTATTTCTTATTATTTTATTTACTTTTATCAGTGTTGAAATCATCTTTTATGCTATTTTTTAATTGGTGGAGAAATGATTTTGCATTTGATGTCGAATTAGATTTAGCTAAAAAACTATATGGAAATTATTTAAAACTACCATTAGAAAAATATAATTCAATTAATTCAGGTACACTTTCAAAGAATATTATAATTGAAATTAAAAAAGCTAGACTAGCTATAGATGTATTTCTTAGAATTTTTATAGAAAGTTTAACAATTTTGATAATTATATTTGTGCTTCTATATTTTCAACCATTTTCCACTTTGATCATAATATTTTTAACATTCTTAGTAGCTTCCATAATTTTTTTATTTTATAAAAAAAGGATGAATAATCTTGGAACCATTGAAGTTTATTCTTCAGGGAAAATGTTTCAATTACTTCAAGATGGATTTGGTTCTTTTAAAAGTATTTTATTAAAAGGGAATCAAAACTTTTTTGTGAACTCTTTTTCTAAACCTTTCAGTAAAAGACAATATACTCATAAATGGATGCAAATTAACCAAGAAAATATAAGAATAATAATAGAGTTTTTTGGTGTTGCGCTTTTGGCAATAATAATTTTTATAATACTTAAACTTGATAACGATTTAAAAAATCTTGTACCTACATTAGCACTATTTGGAGCAGCACTATTCAGAATTTTGCCAGCAACAAATAGATTATTAAGTTATTTTACCAGTATTGAAGCATCAAAATCAGGAATTAATTTAATTAACAAAGATTTTAAAAAAAACATAGAAAATGAAAAAAAAAATAAAATGAATTTTTCAAAATTAATAAATTTTAAAGATGTTTCATTCTCCTATCCGAAAAGTAATAATAAAATTTTGGATAAATTAAATTTTACAATTAAAAAAAATGATTTCATTGTTCTAAGTGGTGCTAGCGGCTTTGGTAAAACAACTTTTGTAGACCTGTTGAGTGGTTTGCTTAAACCAACAGCTGGAAAAATATCAGTAGATGATAAAAAAATTATTTATAATGAAAATTCATGGAAAAAGAATATTGGTTATGTCCCTCAGTCTATATTTATCTTGGATAGCACCTTAAAAGAAAATATAGTTTTTGATGAAAAAAAAATAGATGAGAAAAAACTATTAACAGCTATTAATCTTTCGAATTTAAAAAATTTTATTTTTCAAAAAAGAGAAGGTGTCAATTTTAGAGTTGGAGAAAAAGGTTCCAATTTGTCAGGAGGCCAAATGCAAAGGCTTGGAATAGCAAGAGCTATTTATCAAAATCCTGAAATTTTAATTTGTGATGAAATAACTAATTCTTTAGATCAAAATAATGAAAAAAAAATAATAGATTCTCTGATAAAATTAAGAAAAAAGATGACTATTGTATGTATCACACATAATTTAAACGCTTTTAAATCTAAATATATAAAAAAGTATAGATTTGTTAAAAGCAATAAAAATATAACTAAATTAAAAAAAATATGACAATAGTTGATAAAAATATTCCTCGAAAAGAAAAAATAACAAAAGATAGAATCCAATTTTTTTCTTCTGATGGGAATAAATTTCCACTTATGTCTGTAGTTGAAATAAGTAATTCCGGAATGTGTAATAGAAAATGTTCTTTTTGTCCTAGAAGTGATCCAAACTATCCAGATATCAATGAATTCATCTCAAAAGAACTTCATTATAAAATTGTTAAAGAATTAAGTGATTTAAATTATAAGGGTATGATAATTTATTCAGGTTATGTTGAACCTTTGTTAGATAAAAGAATCTATAATTGTATCTCTGAAGCAAGAAAATTACTCCCTGAAGCTAAAATTGAAATAATTACTAATGGAGATGTTTTAAACATTAATAGGATAAAAAAATTATTTAAGTCAGGGTTTTCAACTCTTTTAGTAAGTGTTTACGATGGACCTGAAGATGAAAAAAAATTTTATAATCTTTGCAGTGAAGCAGGACTGAGGGAAAATCAATATGTGATTAGAAATAGGTACATGCCAGAAGAGAAAAATTTTGGTTTAAATATAAGTAATAGAAGCGGTAATTTAGTTAATTCAGAACATAAGATAGCACCATTAACCAAATCTCTAAATGCGAAGTGTAATTATCCTGCCTATACATTCTTTATAGATTATAACGGAGATGTTCAGATGTGCTCACACGATTGGGCTAAAAAATTTATTGCAGGAAATGTAAAATCAAAAAAAATAATTGATATATGGATGGATAAAAAATTTGAGATTGCTAGAAAAAAATTATTAAACTCCGATAGAAATTTTAATCCTTGCAACAAATGTGATGTTTCAGGCGAGTTAATTGGCTCTTTACATTCAGAAGAATGGCTAAAAAAAATATGATAAAAAAAACATGGTTAAATAAGATTAATCGTCATCAGCCTGACAAGATAGATAGAGAAAAATTTCTAAGACTTGATAAAAATGAAAGAGTAATTAAATTTGAGAAAAAATTTATTAAATATTTAAAAAAAAAAATTAATACATTTAATATTTCTGCATATCCTGACACGAACAGAATTAAAAAAATGATATCTAAAAAAATTAAAATATCTCCTAAGATGATTTATATTTCTGCAGGCTCTGACCTCTCAATTAAAACTTGTTTTGAATTATTTACAAAACCAAAAGATAAAGTCATAATTTTAGAACCAACTTTTGGCATGGTTAACGTTTACTGCGATGTTTATAATTTAAAAACTATAAAGATTGGCTATGATAAGAATCTTAATTTAGACTTAAATAAGCTTCTAAATAGTATCTCCAAATCGATTTCATTAGTTATAATTGCTAATCCAAACAGCCCAACAGGAACAATAATTGAAAAAACTCAAATGATTAAAATCATAAATAAGTGTAATAACAGTAAAGTTCCAATAATTATTGATGAAGCTTATGAGGGTTTTTATAATTTTACTTATGTTCCTTATATAAAAAGATTTAAAAATTTAATCGTTACAAGAACATTTTCAAAATCTTTTGGTTTAGCTGGTTTAAGAGCAGGATATGCAATTTCCAACCAAAAAATTGCAGAATTAATGAATAAATACAGACCAATGTATGAAATTAATTCAATTGTTTGTTTGTCAATTGAATTTTTAATAAAAAACTATTCAATTGTAGATAAACACATAAAAGAAATTTTTCTAGCGAAAAAGTATTTAAAACAAGAATTAAAAAAAATGAAAATTGATTATATTGATACATATGCAAATTTTTTCCATATTAGAATTAAAAAAAACACTAATTTTGAAAAATTTTTAAAAAGAAAAGGGATATTAGTAAGGAAAGGGCCTGGAGTTAGAGGGTTAGAGGACTATTTGAGATTTTCCCTTGGTTCTAAGCTTCAAATGAAAAAGATTATTAAATTAATCAATTAACCGTTAATAATGAAAAAGATAAGTTCATTCCAAAAAAATTTTATTACTAATTGTTTTGATTATTTAAAAGATTGTAAAAGAAAAAATATTAATATCTCGACAAGTCCCTTATGTTTTTTTACAATTTGGGCTCAATCACCTGGAAAATTAATAGTTAATAAATTTTTAGAAAAATCTTACTTTTATGATTTAATCTATATTTTAAAGAATATCGCTTCAATATCATATAATCATGATCTTGAAGTTCAACCTAGAAAAAAAGAATATAATTCCAAAAAAAATAAAATTTTTATTTCATATTCTTCAAAAAATAATTTTGATAGACATGGAAATTTTTTTGATTACTATTTTAATGTTGGAAATAAAAAAAAAAGGGATTGTATTTTTTTTTTAATTTCTTTAGATGGTTATATTCCAAAAAATTTAAAAGAAGATATATTTGTTTTAAAAAAAAAAGATAAAGGAAGTTTAAGTTTAATTTATTTTTTGAAAAAATTATATAAGTTAATTATAAAAAATAAATTTTCACTTAATAAAATTAAACACTACTGTTGGTATGAATATGATTTTGCAAATGAGGTACAAAGAATATTTCATGAGTCTTTTGAAATAAAAAAAATAAAAAAATTACTTATAAATTACGAAAATATTCCTTGGCAAAATCTAATTATTAATCAAATTAAAAATAATGACAAAGTTCAAACCCTAGGATATTTACATTGTGCACCTTGGCCAGTTCAGTCAGATTTGATATTTAAAAACGTTTCACTTGATAAATTATATGTATCTAGCCAGGATCAAAAAAATATTCTTTACAATTATTTAGGTTGGAATAAAAAAAAAATTTCAGTAATTCCATCTTTAAGATTCATGCAATCTAGTAGTAGTAATTTAAATGGGTATATTTTTCCTCCTTATAATCTAAATAAAAAGAATAATTTTTTACAAAAATTTGAATTTTTTTTAAATAATTTATCTAATAATAGCCTTAATACGATGAAAGTAAGAATTCATCCTTTAAATAAGGAAAGCTCAATACATTTAAAATTTAAAAATGATATCAATAATTTATTAAAGAAATATAAAAGTAAGTTTACAGCAAAAAATAAAAAGATCTCCATATTTTTTGGATCAGCAACAGGGGTATGTGTACAAGCCATGGAAGAAGGAACAAAAATAATTCATTTTCCTAATGATTATTTATTAGATGTTTTCTCTAATAAAATTTGGAGCAATATTAATACACAAAAAATTTTCAAGGATATTTACGAATATAAACTAAAAAATTTCAAGAGAACTTTTTTTACCAACAAGGAAAAAAATAAATTTTCTAAATATGTTAATTTTTGACAATTTAATGATTTGTAGCAAAAAATTAAGTTTTTACTTTACTGTTCAATTATTGAACATTATAACTATTTGATAATTATGATTCTTAAAAATAAAAATATTTTTATTACGGGTGCTGGTAAAGGAATAGGAGAGAGTTCAGTAAAAAATTTAATTAATAATGGGGCTTATGTTTACGCCTTAATTAAAGATAAAAGGGATAATATTAAGTTCAGAAATTTAAGTAATTTAAAGATTTTTAACGGAAATGTTTTGAACGAAGTATTAATCAAAAAAATACTTAAAGAATCAATTAAAAATAAAAAACCTATTAATTGCTTAGTTAATAACGCAGGCATTAGATTTAGAAAGAAATTTATAAAGATTAAAAAAAAAGAATTACAAAAAGTTTTAGATATTAATTTTTTAAGCATATTTATGATTACGCAAATTATTTCTAAATTTTGGATTAAAAATAAAATTCCTGGATCTATAGTTAATTTGGCTTCAATAGTTGGTCAAAAAGGTTTTGATGAATTATCTGTATACGCATCTTCTAAAGGAGCTTTAATCTCCTTGTCAAAATCTCTAGCAGCTGAATTGTCGAAATATGGAATACGTACAAACTCCATTAGTCCCGGATTTACAAAAACTTCCTTTTATGAAAAATTTAAAAAAAATAAAAAACTTTATAAGTGGACTTTAAGCAGAATTCCACAAAAGAGATGGGGTTCACCTGATGAAATCTCAAACTTAATTACTTTTTTATTATCTGATAAGTGTAATTATATAAATGGTGAAAATATAAATATTGATGGAGGTTGGATTAATTCATGAGCAAAAGAAGTTTTATAGGATTAATTCCAGTTAGACTTAGATCGAAAAGACTTAAAAATAAACCCCTTTTAAATTTACTAGGTTTACCATTATTTGTTCACGTTTACAGAAGAGCAAAATTATCATCACTCTTAAACGATGTAATTGTTTGCTGTGATGATAAAAAAATTTTTGAAGTAGCCAAAAAATTTAATGTTAAGTGTATTATGACTAAAAAGACTCATAAAAATGGAACTGAAAGAATAGCTGAGGCTTATAATAAAATTAAAAAAAAATATAATCTTATTGTTGATATACAGGGTGATGAACCACTTTTAAATCCCAAACATATTGATAGAGTAATAAATTATCATTTAAAGAATTTTAAATCTGACATAATTCTCCCTTCATTGAAAATAAAAAAAATGAATAAGGTTAGTATTGTAAAAGTAATTAAAACAAGTAATGATGATGTACTATATTTATCAAGAAAAGATGTGCCTTATGAATTTAATAAAAAAAAATATTTTTTTTACAAACATTTATCTATTATTTCCTTTAAACCAAGGTCACTAAAAAAATATTCTTGTTCTAAAAAAACAACTCTAGAAAAAACTGAAAATATTGAGTTATTAAGAGCATTAGAAATAGGGCTTAAGATTAAATCTTTAAATCTTCGTGGAGACAGTTTTTCTGTAGATATAAAGCCTGACCTTACTAATGCAAAAAAGAATTTGATAAAAGACAAAATCTTCAATCAATATAAAAATTTATGAATTTAGATTATAAAATTGATAAAATCAAATATGGAGTTACTCTTTGTGAAAATAAGGAAACTCCGGATATAGTAAATAATCTTAATAAAAATTTTTTTGATAAGAAAGTCCTACTCATCATGGATAAAAAACTTAGCAAAAACTTTTCAAAATATTTATTTAAAGATCTTTCAAAAATAAACTTAAATTTAACTTTGCTTAAACTTAGTGCAAATAAAAAAAATAAAAATGAAAAAGTGCTTTTCAAAATCATTGATACTTTAATTGCTAAACGATTTACAAAAAAATCGGTAATAATTTCTTGTGGTGGAGGAGTTATAGGTGATTTATGCGCATTAGCCAGTAGCCTATATTTAAGAGGCTTGATTTATTACCATATTCCCACAACTATGACAGCAATCGTAGATAGCGGTATTGGGGGAAAAACTGGAATTAATTATAAGGGTATAATCAATTCCGTAGGAACTTATTATCATCCTCAAAGAGTATTTATTTCTAAAAATGTAATTAACCTGATGCCTCATAGAGAGTTTATGTCCGGTGTACCAGAAATAATAAAATCGGGTGTTATAAACGATGTTAAAATATTAAGTTTATTGGATAATAATAGAATCAAATTTTTTTCTAGAAATTATAAATTTCTTAAAGAATTAATTTTTAGAACTTTAAAAACAAAAGTAAAATTTTTTAGTAAAGACGTTTTTGAAAATCATAAAAGACTAAATCTAAATTTTGGTCATACCTTTGCGCATGCAATAGAAATGACTATAAAATCTAAAAACAAAGATATCATAAGACACGGAGAAGCTGTTGGAATAGGAATGTTATGTGAAATTTATTATTCTGAGGGAAAAAGTAGAAAATATTATTTTATAAAAAAACTTTTAGAAAAATATAATTTACCAACCAATATTAATCTGTTTGTTAAAATTAAGAATAAACAAAAAATTTGTCGTGAAGTTTATAAAAATATTTTTTTAGATAAAAAAAAAATAGGTAAATACCCAAGGTGTATAAAGATTTTAAAACTTGGAAAATCAAAAATTATTGAAATGAGAAATAATGATAAAATCAGAAAAACTATTGATAAAGTTTTATTTTAATATTTTATATATGAAAAAAATATCTTACCTTATTTATAAAATTCTAAAGTTTTTTGACAATTTACTTATGATGTTAACAAATCGCAACTTTCTTTTGTTTTTTAGTGATTTTTTTAATAATGACTTTTATATTTCAAAAAAAATAAATTCTAAAAAAACTAAATTTTTCATACCTAATGAAACTTCAAAATGGAGAGTGGAAACTTTGTTTACAAAAGAACCTGAAACTCTAGAGTGGATAGATACGTTTTCAAATGTTAATACTGATGATGAAATAATTTTTTGGGATATAGGAGCTAATATTGGATTATATTCAATTTATGCTGCACAAAAATATAAAAATATTAAAGTCTTTAGTTTTGAACCCTCAACAAGTAACCTTAGAATTTTAAGCAGAAATATTTCAATTAATAATTTACAAAATAAAATTATAATAAGTCAATTTCCTTTAATTGACCAAAAGTTTACTTTTATGGAGTTGAATGAACCGGAGTTTATAGAAGGATGGTCAATGAACTCTTACGGTAAAGCATTAGATTACCAAGGTAAGAATTTTATACCAAAACAAAGATACAAGATGTTTGGAACAAGCATAGATTATCTTTTAGATCAAAAAATAATTCAAATTCCTAATCATATAAAGATTGATGTAGATGGAGTTGAAGATAAAATAATTAGTGGCGGTAAAAATTTTTTAAAACACAAGGATATAAAGAGTATTTCAATTGAACTTAGTGAAGATTATTTAGAACAATATGAAAATGTTGTAAATCTTTTAAAACAGTTAAATTTTTCTTTTAAACATAAAAAACATGCTATGATTTATGATCAAAGCACTAAATTTTCAAAAGTATTTAATTATATCTTTATTAAAAATGAATAAATATAAATCTTATTTCCATAAAAAGAAAATACTAATCACTGGACATACTGGTTTTAAAGGAGCATGGCTGTCATTATATTTATTAAATCTTGGGGGAAAAATATTAGGTATCTCAAAAGGTATTCCTACTCAACCCTCTTTATTCAATTCTTTTGATTTAAAAAAAAAAATTATCCATCAAAAAATGGATATAAAAAATTTAAAAAATTTAAAAAAAATTTTTTTAAAGTTTAACCCTGATTATGTTTTTCATTTAGCAGCGCAATCATTAGTTAAAAAGTCTTATCAAAATCCCTTAAATACCTGGTCAACAAATTTAATTGGAACTTTGAATATAATGGAGTGTCTAAGAGTTCAAAAAAAGAAATCTATAGCTGTGATAATAACGAGCGATAAAGCCTATAAAAATATAGAAATAAAAAAAGGATACAAAGAAACAGATCAACTCGGGGGTACAGACCCATATGGCGCTTCTAAATCTGCAGCTGATATCGCAATAAATTCATATATAAAATCATTTTTTCATGATTTAAAAAATAATAAGAGGATAGCAATTGCAAGAGCTGGGAATGTAATTGGAGGAGGGGATTGGTCTGAGGATAGGCTTTTGCCGGATTGCTTCAAGAAATGGACTAACAACAAGAAGGTTACTATAAGAAGCCCAAATTCAACTAGACCATGGCAACATGTAATTGATGTGATACGTGGATATGTGATTTTAGCAATTAATTTAAGTAAAAATAAAAGACTTCATGGAGAAGCTTTTAATTTTGGGCCAAGTAAAAATATTAATTACCGTGTAATTAATATTTTGAATGTTGCCAAAATATTTTGGCCAACCATAAAATGGAAAATTAAAAAAGAGAAAAATTTTTTTGAAAATTCACTTTTAAATTTGAATAGCGATAAAGCAAAAAAATACTTAAATTGGAAAACAAAAATTGATTTCAAAGATAACATTAGACTTACAGTAGAATGGTACAGAAAATTTGCAAAAAAAGATAAGGATTTGATTAGTTTTTCTCTTGATCAAATAAAATATATAGAAAAAAAATGAAAGTTGTTATTTTAGCGGGCGGTCAAGGAACAAGAATATCCGAGTATACAAAAAAAATTCCAAAACCAATGATTCAAATTTTAAAAAAACCAATCATTGTAAGAATTATTGAATATTATAGTAAATTTAATTTTAAAGAATTTATAATTGCAGGAGGTTATAAACAGCAAATCTTGAAATCTTTTTTTAAAAAAAATCTTAAAGATTTGAATATCAAAGTGGTTAATACCGGTACAAATACAATGACTGGAGGTAGATTAAAGAGACTTAAAAAATTTTTGAATAGAGAAACTTTTTTAATGACCTACGGGGACGGACTAGCTAATGTTGATTTAGATAAATTAATTAAATTTCATAAGAAAAATAAAAAATTAGTAACCTTAACTGCTGTAAGACCTCCAGCTAGATTTGGGTATTTAAAATTAAAAGGAAACTCAGTAAAATATTTTAAAGAGAAGTCAAAAACAGATGAAGGCTGGATTAATGGTGGATTTTTTATAATTGAACCAAAATTTTTAAATAACATTAAGGGGGATGGTACATATTTAGAGAGAGAACCACTAGAAAAACTTGTAAAAAAAAATAATTTAGCTGCATTTAAACATAAAGGTTTTTGGCAATGCGTAGATACTGTAAGAGATAAAAATAATTTAGAAAATTTACTTAAACAAAATAAATATAAAAAGATATTTGATTAAAAAGATACTTATTATTGGAGGAAATGGATTTCTAGGCTATAACCTAGCTAAATTTTTAACAAAAAGTGATTTTAAGATAACTTTACTCTGTAGAAGAAAAAATAAAAACTTTAAAAAGTTATCAAAAGTAAATTATATCTTTTGTGATATTACAAATTTAACAAAACTAAAAAAAAAAGTTAAAGAAAATTATAATTTTGTAATAAATCTTTCTGGTAATATTTCACATTCAAATAAAAAACAAACTTTAAAAGTACACTATGAAGGACTAAAAAATTTATTAAATGTGGTATCCAAAAAAAAAATTGATCTTTTTATTCAAACTGGAAGTAGTTTAGAGTATGGTAAGTCTAATAATGCTCAAAAAGAAAAAAATATTTGTAAACCAAATTCAATCTATGGAAAAATAAAATTAAAAGCTTCTAGATTACTTATTAAAGATAGGAGATTTTCTAAATACATTATTTTAAGACCATATCAAATATTTGGACCTTACCAAAAATTTGATAGATTAATTCCATTTGTTATCAAAAATTCATTAAAAGGAAAAAACTTTAATTGTTCCGCTGGGATACAAATAAGAGATTTTCTTTTTGTAGATGATTTCACTTTATTAATCAAAAAAATATTAAAATGTAAAAATATAAAATCTGGAATTTATAATGTGGGTTCAGGAAAACCAATTGTAGTAAAGACAGTCATTAAGATAATAAATAAATCTATAGGTAAAGGGATACCCATATTTGGTAGTGCTAGCATGAGAAAGGATGAGTCAAAATATCTTTTTCCTGACATTTCTAAAGTTAAAAAAACATTTAAATGGAGTCCAAGAATCGATCTACTAAAAGGTATTAAAAAAACAATTTTATTTTACAAGTCAAGTATGCTTCTGAGGCACTAAAATAATTTGTTTTAAATTTTTGTTTAAATTTTAAGTTATGAAAGCAACTATTTATTCACACAGTAGACAAAACTAAAAAAAGATAATATTTTGGTATTCTAAAAATATTAATTTATGCTTAATTATAAAATCAAAAAAATTGATAACTTTCTATCAAATCAAGATTTTAAAGATTTGAGTGAAATATCTGCAAAGATAAAAGAAAATGATAAAAAAGATTTTGATATTTATCACAATGAAGTTGATAGTAATGGTAGAGTTATAAAGTCTACTATAAATGAAGATTTATTATTAAGAATTAATAAAAATTATTTTTTAAAAGCCATGAAAATTTTAAAAGAATTATATCCAGAAAAAACTCAACTTTATGACTATTCTGATTTTACAATAATTATTTCAAAAAAGAATAGTAAATTTCCCATTCATGATGACACGCCAAATAAGTTACTATCAGGAGTGATATATCTTGCTCCTGAAAATAATTCTGGAACTTTCTTCTATAGTGATAAAAAAGGTTCAGATAAAACTAATGTTGAATGGAAAAGTAACCGGGCAGTATTTTTTTCTAGAAAAGAGAGAGAAACTTGGCACTCATATCAAGGAGATGGTTTAAATGATCGAGTAGTTTTAGTTTATAATCTTATGACTAATAGAATAAAAGAAGTTTATAAGATTGAAAAGAAAAATTATTTTTTTGGGAATTTGAGATTTAAACTTAATCCATATATTTTCCGCTATTTTAAAAATACAATTTAAAGTTATTCAGAGAGTATTAAAATTTTTATATGAGAAATTGGTATAAATATTTAATTTCAGATAAATTAATAAACAATCTTGATGATAGGTTTTTATTTTCCAATTATCAACTAATTGACAATAATAAGAATTTTAAAGATATCTTTAATTTTGAAAATTTTAAACAAAATAGGATATTTTTTAAACAATACAATTTTTTAAAAAATAATTTAGATCATCAAAGAGAAACATTATTTATAGGTTCTTCTTGGGGTGAAAGTGAATTTTTTTTAAAAGACAAATTTAAAATTATTGCATCAGATAGCGAAGACGAATATGTTGAATTTCATAAAAATAATACTAACTTAGAGTATATAAAATTAGATATTCTAAACTTAAAAAATCAAAATTTAAAATATGATCAAATCGTTATAAATAGTATAGAATATTTATTTGATAATACCGAATTAGAGAGATGTATTAAAAATATTTCAAAAATATCAAAACCAGGAGCAAAAATATTCATAATTTTTAGAAGTAGAGATGGACTTTTACTGAAGTTTATCGATCATGTCTTAAAATACTTAGAAACATATTTACTGTACTTAATTAGAAGAATTAGGAAAAAAAAGGTTTATTTTTTAAAAGGACATCATGGTTTTAGAAGAAGTCTTAAAGAGATAAAAAAAATTTGGGTAGAAAATAATTTTGAATATCAAAGTGTATATGAAGATTTATATGAAAGCGATTACAATAGATTAAATTTTGTTAGGAAGTTAAAAATTTCCTACTTACTAAGTATAATATTTTTAAAGTCTCATCCGTATTTAAATATAATTCATTTCAAAAAAGTAAATTAAAATTATGAAAAAAAAAATTTATAAACCTTTAGTAAGTGTAATAATGAACTGTCATAATGGAGAAAAATATCTTATTGAAAGTATATCTAGCTTGATTACCCAAAGTTATAAAAATTGGGAATTAATTTTTTGGGACAATAATTCGACAGATAATAGTAAAAAAATTGTTATAAAATTTAAAGATAAGAGAATTAAATACTTTAGATCGAATAAATTTAATAAACTATACCATGCTAGAAATTTAGCTATTAATAAAGCAAATGGTAAATATATAGGATTTTTAGATGTAGATGATTTGTGGGAAAAAAATAAATTAAAAAAACAAATAGAATTTTTTTATGTTAATAAAAGAATAAAGGTTATTTACTCAAATTTTTTTTTAATAGATGAAATAAAAAAAAAAAAAAGATTAGGATATAAAAATATTTTACCTACAGGTTTTATTACTCAAAATATACTTAACACCAACTATATTGGATTTGTTACAACAATGTTAGAAAGAGAAGTTTTCGAAAAAAATAAATTTAACAACAAATATAATATTATTGGCGATTTTGATTTTTTTGTTAGAATTAGTCAAAAGTATAAAATTGGTTGTATTCAGAGCCCTCTAGCTTCTTACAGAGTGCACAAAACCAATTTATCTGGAAAAAGAATAGATTTGTTTATTGAAGAACTAAAAAGTTGGTTAAATTTAAATAAAATGAAATTAAAAAAAAAATCTTTTAATACAGGTTCTGTTTATAAAACTATAGTCAAACTAAAACTAAAATATTATTTAAAATATATGGGTGTGTAGTTCAGTGGTAGAACGCTACGTTGACATCGTAGAGGTCATAAGTTCAATTCTTATCACGCCCACCATTTTTATTTATTTATTTTTATTTTTAAGATGTAATTGAGATATTAAAATTACTAATATAATCATCATATAAGTGGAGTTCAATGACGTGAAAAAACTACCGGAAGATTTAAATGGAAAAAAGTACATTAGAAAGTTTATTGAAGAAAATATTATAATATCATTTTTCTTTTTATTTTTTGCTTTTAAATTAATTTTTAAAGAAAGAAATATTTTTGATAATAGTATTAGCAAGTAAGATATTATCATTAAAAAACCAAACAACCCTGTACTTACTAAAATATCTAAATAATAATTGTGAGGATGAGTGGAGCACCTAGTAAGTTTTTTCTTAACACAATTGTTATAAAAATTTTTATAACCAACTCCAATTATATAGTTTTCTTTCCAAATAAAAATTGCATTAGCATAAAGAGAAGCATGGCCACTTCCTAATTCAAAATTAGAAATCTTGTTTGGATCTGATTTTATAGCTTCATACCTTTTTTTATCTTGAATTATATCATAGTTTTCAAATGTTTTTGTTTCAATTTTTTTTATATTATCTAAAAATGAATTGTAGCTAATAATAATTTCTTTTGTTGAAAAACTAATTATTAAAAAAGATAAAATTACAAAAGAAAATAAAATTGGCAACAGCTTTGATTTATAATAAATAATTCCATAAATAGATAAAAAAAATATCCAAATTATCATTGGCATTCTTTGAAAGCTGATAAATATTGAAAAACTTATTAATGATATTACAAAAGATTTTATTATAAAGTTTGAAATATTTAATTTTTTAAATTTATAAAAAACTAAAAAAACTAAATAAAAACCAAAATTCTGAACAAATGAACCTGCTATTTTTTCATTCTGAAAAAAACTTGTAGCAACGTCAATATTATCTTCAGGAAAATTATATATCTTTAAACCAATAACATTATATCCAAAAAAATGTTGTATTATTAAATCAATAATTATTATTGAAACAAATAAAGCATAAAAATTAAATATTTTATCTAAATTAAAAATTTTTTCTTTCAATAGATAGAAGCAAATTAAATAGAATATTAAAAACCTTAGATATTGAAAAGATTTATCTATGTTAAATTGATTATAAAACGAAGAAATAATTAAGCTTAGAAAAAAAAGTGAAAAAATAAAAAAAAGTATATCAAATTTAAACTTAATATTTATCTTTTTTAAATAAAAAATACCTAATAATACAAATATTAAAAAATGAGCATTAACTACAAAACTGCCCGCAATAAAAGATAAAGGAAACAAAATAAACAACCAATTTAAAGTTATAATTAGATGATCAATTTTTATCTTTGAGAGCATACATTATACTTAAATTATATGATGATTTTTGCAATATTTTAGGCTTTAAATGAAATAATTTTATTTACAAAAATAATTAATAATACTATAAAGCTTTGCCTGGTGATTATTGCGAAGGGGCCACACCCGATCCCATCTCGAACTCGGAAGTTAAGTCCTTCAGCGCCGATGGTACTTTGTCTTAAGATATGGGAGAGTAGGACGTTGCCAGGCTTTTAAATTATGAAAATAGCTAGCTCACTAAAATCATTAAAAAAAAGAGACCTAAACTCCAAAT
>MDTC01063530.1_pt1 | contig 27781 bp, 22 predicted proteins | sample 811181 | NCBI WGS metagenome assembly MDTC01 (sample SAMN05326644, study PRJNA326480) | marine metagenome | isolation source: seawater | place: Pacific Ocean: North | collected 2011 | reverse complement strand
CAAGCCAGACTCTGGTAACGAGTCCCTGTGCTTTTTTGAGGTCGCCGACATGGAAGAAATTGAAAGGATTGATCTCCCTGGAGCTCAACCCCAGGGTGTGGTGCTGCATCCAAATGATCGCACCCTGTTTCCGTCGTTGTCCAGTCAGAAGCGGATTGCGGTAATCGATATTTAGACCAGACAGATCGTGGGGTGCCTGCCTGCTGGCTCTGCGCCGGACGGTATTGGTTACTCACTTATGGAGCTGCGTTAAGGATTAGAGGGTCATAGCATTAAACTTTCAGGCGAAGCACTTCTGCAGGGCGCTGTCGATGTCGGGATAGTCCAAAGATACGCCAAGTTCTTGCATCCGGCTCGAGTGAATATTTGAGCTGGCGAGCAGAGCCGCATCGGCCATTTCTCCAAACATCAAGCGAACGATAGGTGCAGGGATAGGCGGCATTGTCGGCCTGCGTTTGGCTTTGCCAAGAGCGCTTGCAAATTCGCGGTTGCTGACGACTTGAGGTGCTACTACATTTAAGGCGCCAGAGAACTGATCATTAGTCAGGGCCGCCAGCATCACCTTAATCGCGTCGTCCAGGCTGATCCAGCTCATCTTGTGCTGTCCGTCGCCCAGGCGTCCAACCACCATCAGACCGCCAGGCATAACCAGATTCTTGATGACGCCACCAGATCTATCCAGCACAAGGCCAAATCGTAACACGACAGTCCTAATGCCTGCTGCAATCGCTGGCTTTGTTGCCTGCTCCCATTCAATGGAAACTTTCGCGAGAAAGTCCTCGCCGGCACTTCCGGATTCGTCCACAGGGTCGTGTTGTTGGCCACCGTAGAAACCTATTGCAGAGGCTGATAGCAACACCTTTGGAGGCATAGGCATGGCTGCCAGAGTTTCGCAAAGCTGCTGGGTTGTAGTCCGGCGACTCTGCAATATTTTTTCTTTCTGCGCCGGCGTCCAGCGACGATCTGCAATATTTGCACCCGCCAGATTTATAACCGCATCGAGTGGGATATCTCCGTTTAAGCGCATGCGTCCGGCTAACGGATCAAAGTAAAAAGGGGCGGACATATCGGTGCGACTTAACTTGTATACAAAATATCCTGCTTGCTCGAGTCGAGGAGCCAGTGTAGACGCAACCATGCCACTGGCACCGGTTATCAGGACGTTGGGTTTCGGGCAGTCTATGGTTTCGAGAGTTGGCATGGCAAAAAAGTGTTCACAAGTATGACAATAATATAATGTAGCAGCGTCCCATTATTTTAACATCTCAACTCGCTAACAACGCCACTTTTTTGTTGTCAGATCAGATTCACTGAACAGATACAGCCAGACCAGCGGAGGTTTGATTATTTGAATTAATTTGTGATCCGCAGTGCTCTGGACACGTTAGGCCCGGGCTGATTCAAATTATTTAGTTTCCTTTTCATTACAGCGATTTTTTCGCGGGTTCATCGTGACTATGCATGGAGACATGCCGTGACAATTACGTATTGAATGATTCTGGAGCTAAACACAGCTCTACCCATAGCATTCACAAGTGTTCCTGCTGAATCTGAAGACAAATGGGTGCCTCAGCTAGTGCGGGCACCCATCACAAGTTGGTGGCTGCTGTCCGATCAGCTTGTCTGGTAGATGTTTTGAGAGGCGACGCTCTTTTACGGTTTTCGCACCTTCTTTCGAATCTGTCGTTGGGCTGTCTGCTGGCGCAGTCGAAAGCCTGCTAAAGACAGAAAAAAAGACTCGCGGGTTGCAGTTCTAACCTACCACGTCGTACCCGGCAAGCTGATGTCCACTGACATCGCAGGCCAAACTGCTGAAGTTGATAGCGTTCAGGGCAGCGCTAAGCGACGATGCACGAGATGGTGTGCGTGTCGGCAATGCGACTATTGTTGCTTCTGATTTTGAAATCGATAACGATGTGATCCATATAATCGATCGGGGCGTTCTAATGATGAAAGCTGTCCTATTAGCCGGGCGCCAGCCCGGTTACTTTCCCTAGAGGCTTGGGCTGACTTTTGTCAGCCCTTTTTTTTGCCCGTAGTTAAATGACCGTCATGCGACTGTCTCCTGCAGTGGCTTGTTAGGATCGATTTATCGAAGCGGTTCAGAAGCCTGACTTCCATTAATGCAAACACTCTCTGAGTATCTGCCGCACTCGCCATTTGTTTGCGCAGGTCGTATACAGAATCGCCAAAGACTTCATGAGCCGGGATGACCTGTTCATTGGGCAGGGCCGTGGCGGCATGCAAAATGGAAAGCAGTCGAATGGTTAGGACTATACCACTAGCATTTCTGAATTCTGATATTCAGAAATCGAAATATAGTTGCAGTGCACGCCTGAAATCCATGCCTCGCTATAGCTCGCATTTTCTTTCAGGCGATTATTGTCAAAGGTATGGCGTTCGCATCCGTCCAATCCCAAAATCAGGAATACGTGGCCGGTGGGCACGATTCTTTTTATGGAGTGTCTGGCACAAAATCCTGGTAGTGGAATATATTCCAAATGTAAGGCGCAATTTCTGCGCAGACTTGATGAGTTGCAGAATCCATACTGTCGTAAACGCCTGACTAACCTGCCAGTCTCGCTCGTTCTTTTTCTACCAAGATGCGCCGCAGTATTTTACCGGCCGCTGACTTAGGTATTTCGTCTACAAATTCAAGTAAGCGAATCTTCTTGGTGGGCGCTACTATGCTGGCCACATGATCCAAGATTTCTTGTGCGCTAATATCTCCCGTGCGCACCACAAAGGCTTTTGGTACCTCTCCAGCCTCTTCGTCGGGGCTGGGAATTACCGCTGCATCGGCAATTTCAGGGTGAGCCAGAAGAATAGCTTCCAGCTCCGCAGGTGCAACCTGGTAGCCCTTATATTTAATCAATTCTTTGACCCGATCGACGATGAAGAAATAGCCGTCTTCATCGGCAAAGCCAATGTCGCCAGTGTGAAACCAGCCGTCCTTGTCTATGCAGCCATCGGTTGCCTCCTGATTGTTGAGATAACCAGGCATGATATGAGGTCCCCGTATGCAGACTTCACCTCTCTCATTTACTCCAAGTTCGGCGCCGGTTTCAGTATCGATGATTCGGGTTTCCGTATTGGGAAGCACCTTGCCCACTGAGCCCTGTTTCTCCGGGGGCGCGTCTGCGTTGTTGACATGGGATGCACCAGCAACCTCGGTAAGACCATAGCCCTGATAGATGTCACACTGAAGACGCTTTCCGCAGGCTTTTTCCAATTCAGGACCAAGCGGTGCAGCGCCTGAACCGATAATCCTCACGCTGGAGAGGTCGTATTTATCCACTATGGGCTGCTTAGCGAGGCCAAGAATAAGTGGGGGCACTAGATTGAGGCTGGTGATTCGGTGTTTCTGCACGAGTTCGAGAAACTGCTGCATATCAAAGCGAGGCATGGTGACCAACGTTATGCCGCGGTAGATCGCAAGATTTAGGATTAGCACCATACCATAAATGTGAAAGAACGGCAGCACGCCGAGCATGCGATCCTCGTCGGTTAGCGCGTTCATCTCGCAGGTTAAAACCATATTAGCAATAAGATTCTCGTGGGTAAGCATGACGCCTTTTGAAAGGCCGGTGGTCCCACTAGAGTAGGGAAGTGCTACCAGGTCTTCGCTGGAGTTGATTTCGACCTGCGGGGCATTGCCGTCGTTTTGCATTAGTTCGGTAAAAGGAGTCGCTCCTTCGGCCTCGCCCAGAACGAAGATTTCTTCGATGCCAGTTGCTTGCGCTGCAGGAATAGCGCGATCCATAAACTGCGGGATCGTGATCAGGAATCTGGCGCCCGAATCGTTGAACTGATGAATGAGTTCTGGTGTGGAGTAGAGTGAATTTACTGTAGTATTAATCCCGCCCACAGAGGCAACACCAAGAAAGATAACCGCATACTCTGGAACGTTTGGGCAAAATAAAGCCAGTACATCGCCCTTCTTAAACCCGCGTTGGTTTAACCCAGTGGCGAGGATCTTTACCTGGGTGCGCAGCTGCGCATAGGTGAGGGTACGATCTGTGGGGCCATCAATGAGTGCTGGCTTGTCGGCCAGCTCGTCTACTCTGCGCAGCACGACCGACGTCAGGTCGGTGGCTGGAATTTCTACATTGGGTTTATCGCTGGTAAAAATCAATCGGATCTCCATTGTTGCCGTTTACTTTTGATTCTGACATCTTCAGGAATCTCTTATTCCATGTGCAAAGATTAGGTCAGCCTGAGCCCAAGCTCAATAGTCTGATTGCGGCCACCGCTTGAAACCAAACTAAGGCTTTGGCTCAGCAACAGGTAGAGGGTTTTCAGGGGGCACTGATTGGTTCAAGTAGACATGCCGCGCGCTGCAATCGGCCAGATAGCCTCCACGCGCTCTCCCCGCACCGCATAGAGATTATTGTAGAGATTGGCCACCGGATCACAGTGGGAAACGATGAGTTCGATTTTGTCACCCACCTTATAAGTGCGCGACGGTTCTTCCTCATAGCGCAAGGTGCCAAATTCGTCTGAACCGGACGTATAGCTCATGCCGGCTTCACCCTTTACTCGGGGCCAGGGCCGATTAATGGTGCAGGCCTTGGCGCCGGCGTCGGTGGTGCAGCGGCCAGGATACTGGTCGTTGATAACGGTAGTCATAATCGTCAGGGACGGCACGAAGTCGGCATAGAGTTGGTCGTTATCGGCACTACCGATGTCCATATACTGCGCGTCCATAAAAACGTAGCTGCCCACTTGAACGTCTGTCAGCCCCCGGGTCTCATGATCAATGTTATAACTGCCGGTGCCGCCACCGCTGAATATTTCTGTATTGAGTCCGCTGCTGTTAAGCAGATCAAAAGTTTCAGTTGCACCAAGCAGACGCTCCAGGGTCTGCTCGCGGCGGGCAGCAAATCCCTTCACATGCTGGGAACCACCGTCGTAACAGAGCAAACCCTTCAAAGTCAGGCCTGGTAATTGGTCTATGAGTTGGCCCAATGCCAGGGCGGGCTGCCCTGGCGCGATGCCGGTTCGGTGGCCGCCAGGGTCAACGTCCACCACCACGTCGGCGGTGATGCCCATGCTGACCGCTGCCTCTGACAGCAGGCGCGCATTCTGTTCGCTATCGGTGGCCTGGATAAACAGCGGGTTGGCGTGACGCAGATTCATGGCGCGCCTGATTTTGGTGGCGGTGACGTTGGTAGTGGTCATCAAGACTGCATCAATGCCATGCTGAAACATGGTCTCGGCTTCACTAACTTTTGCGGCGCAAATTCCAATTGCGCCCGCATCTAATTGCATGCGGGCTATGGTGGGACTCTTATGGGTTTTCCCGTGTGGTCGGCTGGCGATACCGTTGCGGGTCAGCGTATCCTGCATGGTGGCAATATTTGCCTCCAGCGCGTCCAGGTCGACACAGAGAGAGGGAGTGTCTAATTCCCATTTTGACACGTTTGCCTGCATGCTGCCGTCAACATACAGGTCCTGAATTTCTTGGTGGGTATAGCTGTTCACGCTAGCGGGTATCCACAGTGCCGCTGCACTGGTGCTGGTCTGCAAAAACCGGCGGCGGGTCATGGCGGTATCGGGCATATCTATAAGCTCCTGCGATGGCGCTGAAAGCGAAATGTCGCAGCTCAGTCTACACCCTGAGTCAGCCAGCGGCCAACAAGCCACTCTCGGCAATGCCGTCGAAGACAAACTGCACCGCCAGCGCTGACAGCAGCACACCCATGACGCGGCTAACCACGTGCATGCCAGTGGTGCCAAATAGACGATGAATCTGGCCCGATAGCAATAACATGAGCAGGGTTGCCAGCATTATCAGGAGGATGCTGGCCAGCACTACCGCTTGCAGTGCCAAATTGCCTTCGGTGTCGGCCATCAAAAGGATCGCCGCGCCCATGGCGCCTGGTCCTGCAATCAGTGGTGTGGCCAGGGGAAATACAGAGATATCCTGCTTAGCCCTGGCCTCTTCCTCTTCCTCATCGGTGGTCGAAGTGCTGCCTGAACTTCTGGCAAAAACCATATCAATCCCGATCAGCAGCAGCAGGATTCCGCCAGCGGTACGTAACGCTGCCAGGGAAATACCCAGCCCAGATAAGATGAATTCGCCGATCAGCGCGAACAGGACAAGAATGCCGCCAGCAATCATGGTGCCGCGCACTGCCATCTGGCGCCGACGCTTACTGGGGACTGAAGCGGTAAGGCCTGCGAACACCGCGGCTACATCCAGGGGCCCGATGGTTGCAAAGAACGTAGCCATGGCTACAACAAAGGTTTCAAGCACAGTCTTATTCCTTAAGCCGTGGCAAACTGCACCGCGGCTTCGCAGTGCAGTTGCGTGGTGTCATATAGCGGAGTGCTTGTGTGCTTCTGCTCAACTAATAGCGCGATTTCTGTGCAGCCAAGTATCACTGCCTGCGCACCTGCGGCGCCCAGTTTTTCGATAATCTCCAGGTATTGCTGCCGAGATGAATCAGAAATCTTCCCCAGACACAGTTCTTCATAAATGACCCGGTGAATGCTATCGCGTTCAGGCTGCGCAGGCGTAACTACCTCTATGCCGAATTTGTCTGTGAGTCGGTTCTTGTAGAAGCCCTGTTCCATAGTGAAGCGGGTGCCCAGCAGGCCAACTTTTTCAATGCCGTCCCGCTGTAATTGCAGTGCTGTGGCATCGGCGATGTGGAGTAATGGGATGCCGATCTGGGCCTCAATCTCCGGCGCCACCTTGTGCATGGTGTTGGTACAAATAAGCAAAAAATCTGCACCTCCTGCTTCAATAGATTTTGCAGCATTGGTCAGGATCACTGCAGTTGCGTCCCAGTCATCCGCATGCTGTAGTTTCTCGATTTCATCGAAATCGACGGAGTACATGGCGATCTTCGCAGAGTGAAGTCCCCCTAGTGAAGTTTTAATACCCTCGTTTATTAGCCGGTAATAAGTGCTGGTGGACTCCCAGCTCATACCACCCAACATGCCAATAGTCTTCATTACGTGCGCAGCCTCGAAATCGCCGATGATGATACCGAAAAGCTCAGGCCATGCCCAATGCTATGAGTCTCGAGTCGTGGCTTGCGTGCGCTTGGGGACTGGTTTAGCTTGTAGCCCCACAGCAAAAAACCCAATCCCAATAAACCCAAAAAGGTATCGAAATCAGATGAAACCAGTCACCGTCAGGATGAGCCTGCTGTGCGCCGTATTGCTGCTCGGAGCTTGTCAGGCCTCGGACCCCTGTTCTTCGGCGTGCTTCGTTAACCTGCCTGCTACGCCGGGTGTGCAGACTGATGTGCGCTACTTTACGACTGATAATTTTGTGGGTGAAGCGATTAATGGCTATGAAGCCTCGCTTATCTACCTCACTCGGGAAGCCAGAGAGGCCCTTCAGGGCGTCATATTAGACGCCAAGGTGTTCGGTCTTGGTATCAAGGTATTCGATGCCTATCGTCCCCAGCAGGCGGTCGATCATTTCGTCGCCTGGGCCGAAGACCTGGCAGATACCAGGATGAAGGCGCGTTACTACCCCAATGTAGAAAAGGCCAACTTGTTCCGTGATGGTTACATCGCAGCGCGCTCCGGCCATTCTCGCGGCTCGACTCTCGATCTCACTTTGTTTGATCTGGCCTCCGGCCGCGAATTGGACATGGGAACTCCCTGGGATTTCTTCGACCTGACTTCCTGGGGGGAGAGCGATGCGGTATCTGTGCAGCAGCGAGCCAATCGGGCGTTGCTGCGCGCGCTCATGAGCAAACACGGATTTATGCCGCTAAGAGAGGAATGGTGGCACTTCACCCTTGAGAATGAGCCCTATCCTGATACCTATTTCAATTTTTTAGTGAGATAACGCGGGTCCAGGTAACTTTGTCGGTGGCAGCAAAGCATCGGGCACGGATACATTCTGTTCACGGTAGTAGCGCAGAGCGCCAGGATGCAGCGGAACAGGTATGCCCTGCAGCGCTCCCTCCAATAGCATGGAGCGAGTGGCGCTGTGTATTTGCTGCAGTGTAGCCAGGTTCTCCCATAACATTCGGGTCAGGTCATACACTATTTGTTCGGAGACATCGTCTTTTACAATAAGGACGTTGGGGCTTGCTGCTGTGTTAATTGCTTGTTCCTGATAAGGGTAGGTTCCAGGTGGCAATTCAAAGGGTTGCCATAAGGGGTAGCGTTGATTGATGGCTGTGATTTCTTGCTCATTGAAATCCAGTACGGTCATGTCGCTGCGCATCTGGGCAAAGGCCTGGGTGATTGCTGTGACCGGAGGGCCAGCTGGCACGTTCATGCCAACAATGTTGCCATCCTGCATGGCGCTGGCTGAAGCGCCATATGCCATGTACCCCAGACTGAATTTATTCAGATAGTCTATGCCCAGTGCCTCGAGAATATAGATGCCGGTATGTTCAGCGCCGGAATTGCGCGCACCCAAGACGTAGCGCTCGCCATCAAGCTGATCCAGGTCTTTTACCGTGCCAGTTGTCACCAGATCGGAATGTAGTACAAAGTGCTCTACATTTGGCCACATTGCGCTAATGCTGCGCAGATTGGATTGGGGGCTACGAATAGGTCCTTCACCTTCGTAGGCCCAGGCGGCAAAGATTGCAAGCACCAGAGCAAACTGGGCCTGGTTGTCACGCAGGAGTTTGATATTTTCCATGGAGCCAGCAGAACTGATGGCGGTTAGGGAAAACTCTGCCCGGGGTTGTGCCGTGACAAGTGTAGACAGGGCAACGCCAACCGGATAGAAAGTGCCGCCGGTGGTGCCGGTAGTCAATACATAGGTGCGGCGCTGGCCAACCTGGTCACTGCATGATTGCAGTAGTGCGATCGGTAGTGCAAGTAACAGAAACAGGATGCCAATTTTAGGCATAAGAATTATTATTTATTGTTCAAGGTACCTAACTTTAACGGAAAGCCGCGGAAAAGCCACGAGTCTTATTATTCATGACTCACACCGGGCGCGGTTGGTGCTGAATTGCGTGGGCGGCTGCTGGAGGCGGTTAAGCAAGCTTTCTGCGCGAATGCGATAAGGGGGGGTATCGCAATACAGGGGATGGATCTGTCATTCTGCAGCAAGCTGAGGGCACTTGATCCCAAGATCTATGCCCTTTATGACCACTCGGGCTGTCATTTCGAACAGTTTGGCCGGTGTGAAGTGATGCAGCTGTCAATCAAACAGCGAGATTCGCAGTTGCAGTGGGTAGATAGTGCCCTGAAGTTTAACTGCAGTCCCCGGACAATGTTGCAATCCAGCTGCTAATCAGCTCTATGCCTTCAGCGTGAATCAGAGCGCGTCCCAGTTCAGGCATCATTTCATCGGGTTTGTTTGACTGCATGCGGTATAAGAGGATGGACTGCTCCGGTTCACCCGGCACGATGCTATAGAGTCGGTCACCAGCACCACCTCCGGCAGCCACGGGAGGTTTGCATACGCCCATATTGACGATCTGCTCGTGTTGTCCGGTGAGAATCAGGTTTGAAGTGTCGGCAGCACCCTCCGGGTTGTGGCAGTGGCCACAATTCATGTTCAAGTAGGCCAGGGCCCGGTCTTCTAATGTTTCACTGGGATCAAGCCAGGAAGTAGGGGCAAGCAAATCGGCAGGCGCCTCCAGCCAGCCGCGTTCAACCATGGCGCTTAACTGGGAATTAGCGATGTCATCCGGATAGGTAAATGAGGCCGCGAGCTGGGTCGCCACGGCACCGAGTGGATGCATGTCACCGTCTGGATGTTCAGTGACGTGGCAGCCCGCGCACTGGTTTTCATTTGGCACGAAGTAGACGAAATCAATGTTTCCGGTGTCACTCATTAACTGCATGGGCTTGCTGGTGCCGGCGACTCGCAGGAATGCCTCGGTACCTTCTTCATTCCATACATAGGGAAAGGCATCCCACCCAGTCTCTCTTCTGACCAATAATCGTGTTTCAATCAATTTGTTGTTGTCAAGATCTATTGATTCGGCAATTACTTCCTCGGTGCGCAACAAATTTCCCGAAGCATTGGCAGGATAGTAGAAAGTTTTACTCACCACTGTTCCTACGGGATAGGACAACTCTCCATCAATCAGTGAGGCCTGGGCGCCATCAGGAATCCAAATGCTGCGAAGTTTCTGCGCATAGTCGGTAAACAATTGATTAGCAGGCCTGAACACCATGGTGTGGGAAGTAGGTGTCAGGCTTGCTGGTGTCAGTTCGAACAGATTCCAGTCCGATAGACGCGCCGGGTTTTCGCTGGCATGGAATGTTGGAGTGGATTCACTGCAGGATAGCAGTGAAAACAGCAGTAAAGCGCCTACTGCAATAAAGCGCCATGAACTCATAATTTTAATCCGCGTTTGAACTCAAAGATATTACCGAAAGGCTTGGCAAGCTACAGTCATGAGCGCTGGCGTCGAATGAAGGTGCTGCGAAACCGTTAGCGGCGTCAAGGTTCACAAAACTGATGTCGCCGTTGTCTGCAAAACAAAGAGTATCTTCGGCGGATTTACCTGGCAGTGTGATGCCGTCCCAAACGATATCAGGCACGTCCTGTCCGGTTGCCGTCTGCAACGCCTGTAGTGGCTCTGAGTCAGGCTGACTGCCGCCGCCACTGAAAACGTTGTCGTGAATGTAGATGGTCTCGGGAAACGGATCGTAGTTTGAATCTTCGAAAGGCCGCTCAGTCATGAAGTAACTAATAATTAAGATGTTGGCGCTGTCGTTGTCAGTAAATTCGTTGCCAAATACCTCGATACTGTCATTGGCCAATACCATGAGTCCGGAGCCGGTGGGGACCTCGCCCACAATGTTGCCTTCTGGTGCGAAGTTGGCCACGTTATTGTTGATGATCTGGTTATTAAATACTCGGGTATTGCGGCCACCCTGCACTGGCAGATTGGGCAAATCGAACACCAGAATTCCACCTGTGTTGTTAGTTGCCACGTTGTCATAGACGTCGGCGAAGGTAGAATTTTCAATTTCAATTCCCGCCACATTGTACTCGGCCCGTGAATTGCGCACGATGATCTGGGTTGACTGACCCACGTAGATGCCGGCATCGGAAGCGCCTATTGCTACAGCGCCCTCAATCAGGATATTGCTGGACTGCACCGGATAGATTCCGTAGGCGCCGTTAGTCGTCAGCGGGCCGCCAGTCCACTCGGTGCGCACATTGCGAATTATCACGTTTTCACTTTCATTGATCTTAATGGCGTCGCCAACCGTGTCCTCAATGGCAAGATCTTCAATAGCAAAGTTGTCCGCGTTGACCAGCAGACCCTCGGCGCCCTGGGCCTGGTTTTTAAAGGACAGCACCGAACTGTTAATGCCCTGACCTCGAATCGTCACACCATCGACAGTAAGCGAAAGACCGCGCGTGAGTTCATGGGTGCCTGCGGGAATCTCAATCACATCACCGGGTCGCGCCTGAATCAGCTGCTGCTGCAGGGATTCTTCGAAGCTTAATTCTGGCTCAGGGGGTGATGCGGGTTCGCTGCAGGCATTGATCAGTAACGCTGTTGCAGCGAGTGAGAGTATGCGGTATGAAGAACGTCCCATGAATTTTCCCTGTAGAGATTAGCCAAAGGCTAAGGTTTCCCAGAATTGTGAAAGGAGTATAGGGAGTAAGTCTTTGCTGGGCAAATGCTCACGGGTCTATGAATTAAGCTCTGCAGGGAAATTTAGAAATCGTTGTGGTAGGGTTTGCCGCAAATGCGCGGGTCATTATGGGTAGCAGATCATGTGCAAAAAAATAACAAGAGTAGGAAAGTCAACGCGATGTCTATGCTGAATCGACGCCGTTTTTTGCGTGGCAGTGCCGGAGCCATGGGAGGTGCGTGGCTGTCAGCCTGGCCATGGCAAACCCTGCTGGCGCAACAGGAACTGGATGTGGGTCCAGTGGATGATTGGGATGCCGGGAAAGTCAGGCATTTGTTGCCTGCAGTAAGTGAATCCCACTTATTGATAAAGACTTCCTTTAGTGCACCGCTTTCGCAACAGCCCCGGCTGCGCATAAACGGTGGCGGCAGTAGTCAGATTATTTCGGGTTTGCAGAATGATACGGCGGGAGAGTTCTGGCAATTTTATGCCGAGGATTTGCGCCCGGACACAGCTTATGAGCTGCGCCTGGAGGAGGCCGGTGGCGCCGCACTGTGCGAACCCTGGCCAATCTCAACGTTTCCTGCAGCAAGTCACACGCCGGAATCGGTCCGCGTGCTATTTTACACCTGTGCTGGCGGACCAAGTGGCGATTATTTCGGAATAGGCGACCGCCGCGGCAATCTTCCCATGGCTATTCGCCGCCGCCTGTTGCGCCGCGCTCTCTCATTCGCACCCCAGGCAGCGATCGCCAACGGCGATCATATCTATTGGGATTTGCATACCTGGCAGGGGGAGCAGGCTGGAGAGCTAAGCGCGGCCGGTCGAGAGTCCAATTTTGATTTTGCTGCTCGGGTCATGGGTGACCATAACGAGCAGGCTCTGAAACTCGCTGCCGGCCCGCAGATTACCCCCTTGTACGGAACAGATTTTCGCTCGACGCCGATGTATTTCCTGCAAGATGATCATGATCACTGGGAAAACGATTCGCCTCTAACCTATCCAGTTGAATGGTTTCAGCTTCAGTTGGCCAGAACCACTCAGCAACTGTATTACCCTGAATTTCTATCGGATCCTTTTCGGTCACCGGGATTACCCTACTCTCACAGCAGTGTGCGCGGGGATTTATCCGAAAGCTATGGCACGCTGCGTTACGGCGACTTATTGGAGGTGTTGCTCTATGATGTGAGACGGACGCTGCGAGTAGGCCAGTTCAATGCGGCTTTTCTCGACAGCAATGTCGAGGGCTGGCTGCTGGAGCGTACAGCGTCTCGCGAATCGCGCCACCTGGTGCACGTGCCCTCTAACCCGCCCGGCTGGACTGCCGGTAAATGGGGTGAGTGGTATCCTGATGCACTGCATCCTGAATCAGGCGAACTGACAACGTCGATTCCCAAACCGGAATGGCAACAAGGTTGGCTGGATCAACATGATCGCATCATGTCGGGTCTGGCGAATATGACGCACCGCAATCCTTTTATCATGAGCGGGGATTTGCACGCGACCGGAGTGGGAACCATGCATGGTGCGGGCGCACTGGATTTTAGCGCCAATCCCATTACCAATGTGCTGAGTGGGCCCATAGGGACGTCGATTCGCGGATTTCCTTCGGTGGTCAGGGGGGTAGGAGCGCAGCCTTCAAAGTATCTGAGTTTCGAGGAACAAGTGGCGCCTCTGGAAGAGCATGGATTCACCCTGGTGGATTTTGAGCGTGACCGCATCACAGCCCAGCTCTTTAAATGGGATGTAAACAGCCAGCCCCTAGCTGCCATCGATACGCTGGATCCCTATTACACTGTAGAGTTAATGAGGCCAGACTAGCGGCTAGCTTGCTGCGGTTTTTCTGGCCAAAAAAAAGCGAAGCCCGAGGCTTCGCTTTTTTGGATGGAGCGGTGAATCCTAGTTAGATGAACGTGACATGGGGCGATATCTCACGCCGGCGTATTGTTCATCGGTGGTAGGCTCTAACCAGTTTACCGTGCCTTCGTAAATTGTTAGCTGCAGCGCGTCAACGTCCGGGTGAGCGCCATGCCAGTGTTCAACACCGGACGGCGTCCAGAATGGCTCGCCAGGCTGAAATTCTTCAATGGCGCGGCCGCGAATCTGATGGAGTCCGATACCTTCTTCAATCATCAACAGCTGACCCCAGGTATGGCTGTGCCAGGATGAGCGCACGCCAGCCGGGAACAGAATGCGGATATAGCTTGCATCGTCCGGTCCTTGTGTGACTTGCGGGGCGCCGCCCTGAAAATTACTGGATTGGGCAGAGATGATATCGGTCTGAAATGCCAGTACGCCAAGCCCAAGGGCAGCGGCGGCACAGACAGAGGTCACTATTTCTTTGATATTTTTCGGATTAGAACTCATGTTGCTCTCCGATATTGTTATTGGGAATGGCTAGAACATATCAGCAATAACTGGCTAATGCTACCGCCCGCAAGCTATTCCAGGTTCTGATTAAGTTCTCTGAAAGTAGCGATCGGTCAGGATTGGGCAATAGGAATTGTTACCTTGTTGCCGCACGGGGCGCACATCAGCTATCTTCAGACCCTTCCAGCCTGCGTCATATTCTGGGCTGGCTAAAAAAACTGCTTTAATCGGCAGTGAAACAAGCGGTAAAACGATAAATAAGAAGCAATAAATCAAGAATAAGACGCAGTAAATCAAGAACAAAAGTAAGAACGAAACAAGAAGATTGAATTAAACAGCCAGGGAGCCACAGTTTAACAATGACCCTTCGCGACTTTACTTCCCACCTCGTAAGCTGCACCTCGGCGAGGATCATTTTGCTCGGCTTGCTGATCTGCCTGACTGGTATCAGTCAGGCACAAAGCGTCAATCCGCTGGAGGGCAATTCGCGCGCGATCACTGGCGGGGGAAGCCTGTTTCGAGCGCAGTGTGCCACCTGCCATGGCGCCGACGCTAAGGGGATAGCAACCATTGACGCCCCTGATCTGACCATGATCTGGAGTGAGCGCGACCTAAGTGTGAGTGAGGTCTTTTCCACAATCCGCGATGGTGTGCCGGGCAGCATCATGCCACCCCACAAGCTCATCGATTCCGAACTCTGGATGCTGGTGTCCTATCTACAGGATGTTGCTGTAGCAGGCGTTACTGATCTGCCTGGGGGAGATGTGGCCGCTGGTGCGGAAGCATTCCGGATGAATTGCTCGGCCTGTCACCGTGCTCATGGCAAGGGTGGTAGTTTGGGGCCAAATCTGAACGCCATCACCACGCGGAGATCATTGGAGTCGATCATGGCATCCATTCGGCAACCCAGTGTAATTATTGGGCGCGGCTTTAAACCCGTGCGGGTCGTAACTTCTGGGGGCGAAGAAGTGCAGGGCGTGCTCAAGAGCGAGGATGCTTTCTCCTTGCAAATGTTGGATGATCGACAGCGTCTGCGAGGTTTTCAAAAAACCGAGCTGCAGAGCCTGGAGCGCTTGCAGCAGTCAGTAATGCCCCCTTTTTCCCGGACTGCCCTGAGCGACTCCGATCTTCACAATATCCTAAACTACTTGCAGAGTGGCGCAGCGCAATGACAAAACTGGCTATTAGAATACTTCTGGCCCTCGCTATGGCCTGTGTTCCTCAACTACCTGTCCTGGCGCAATCTGGCCCCAGTTACGAAGATATCCTGGCCGGGTTTTCTGACCCCGAGCGCTGGCTGACCTATTCGGGAGATTACAGCGGAAAGCGGCACAGCCCTCTGGCGCAGATTACGCCGGAAAATGTATCGACGCTCAGACCAATCTGGACTTTTCAAACTGGCACAACAACACGCGGCCGTGGCTTCGAGACCACGCCTTTGGCAGACGATGGGGTGCTCTATGTCACCGGTTCCAATAATCTGGCCTGGGCTATTGATGCCCGCAGCGGTCGGACATTCTGGCGCTATCGCCGCAATTTGCCGAGTGATCTCACCTATGGCGCCAGCGCGCCGGTGAATCGTGGATTTGGCATGCTGGGGGAGCGTCTGTTTATGGTGACCCTGGACGCACATTTGCTGGCTTTCGACCGACGCAATGGCGACATACTCTGGGACCGGGAACTCGCAGATTACCAAGTCGGCTATGCGGCAACTCTCGCTCCACTGGTATTGGAAGATAAAATCATCGTAGGCATCTCCGGCGGTGAGTATCGCACTCGCGGCTTTATCGATGCCTTCGATCCGATATCCGGAGAGCGAATCTGGCACTTCAACACCATTCCGGGGCCGGGCGAGCCGGGCAGTGAAACCTGGCCTGATGATCCTGAAGTGCTGGCCGCCGGTGGCGGGGGCACTTGGATGAACGGCAGCTTCGACCCTGATCTGAACCTGATTTACTGGGGCGTCGGTAACCCCAATCCAGACTATTATGGCGACTCCCGTCCTGGCGACAATTTGTATTCCAATTCCCTTGTCGCCCTGGATGCTGATACCGGCGAATTAAAATGGCATTACCAGTTTACACCCCATGATCTGAACGATTGGGATTCGAACCATATGCCCGTGCTGGCGGAAATTGAATGGCAGGGCCAGCCTCGGCGCGTAGTGATGCTGGGCAATCGCAATGGGTTTTTCTATGTGCTTGATCGGGTCACCGGGGAATTGCTATTGGGTAAGCCGTTTACCGCGACCACCTGGGCCAGGGAGCTGGACGCGGACGGGAGACCGATTATTTTAAACGACGGCGGTCAGGGTTGCTTGCCCGACCCCTGGGGTTCGACCAACTTCATGCCGCCTACTTTTTATCCTGCTTTGGAGTTGTTCATTCTTACTGCCAGGGAAACCTGTGCCACTTACGTGCCGGAGGAGCCCGCCAATACGCCTGGGCAGTCGAATTTTGGCGGTACTGCAGTAATCGACGCCGAGCAGGGTAGAGGCGCACTGCGCGCCCTAGATGTGCATACCGGCGACCTCGTGTGGGAGTTTACCTATCCTTCCCCGACCTTTGGCGGGGTATTAAGTACGGCATCGGGCCTGGTATTCGCAGGCGATCATGAGGGTAATTTCATGGCTTTCGATGCGAAAACAGGGGAAAACCTGTGGCATTACCAAACCGGGTCGCGAATCTGGGGCGCCGCTGCTATGACCTTCATGCTGGATGATAGGCAATTGGTGCTAATTCCTGCCGGCACCACGTTAACGGCGTTTGCGCTACCTGAATGAGCCAATGGTGAGATAAGCTGTTAATTTTGTGAGGTTTTATCTAATTTCTGTGCGCAAAACACGCATGGTGTGCGCATTCTGTTCCAGCCTGAGGATTAGAATTAAGATTATCGCGCCACGATTATTTTTGTGTAAACTATTGTGACCGTGCGTAATATGCGGTCCGGATTATCTAAAAAAACCAAGAGGTAACCACGATGATTGCCCGTATTTTGCCCTTCCTTTACTTCACCTGTTTCCTGATTTTGCCTGCTGGGTTGAACGCACAAGGCCAAGACGCAAGTTTGGCAAACCACGAGCCCTACTACTACGACATCGCGGATTGGGATATTCAGCCCGAAGCAGTGAATTATGCAGAGCATATTGCGCCGATTCTCCAACGCAGTTGTCTGCAGTGTCACCGACCTGGTGGCGGCGCCCCAATGTCGTTCATATCCTATGAAGCAGTTCGCCCCTGGGCACCGGTGATTATGTACCGCACGGCGATTCGCGATCGCATGGGTGCAATGCCGCCATGGTACGTAGAGAAAGATATTGGCATTACTGATGGCTTTGAGAGCGACTACTCACTGTCAGATCTTGATCTCGCCATGATCCAGGCATGGGCCCAGAACGGGGCGCCACGAGGTAACCCTGCCGATGAGCCGGCACCCATTGTGTTCACTGAAGGGAATGACTGGACCCTTGGCGAACCAGAGTTGGTGCTGCGGAGCGTTGACAAGACACGACCGGCAGTAGGTCCCGATTGGTGGGGTGATATAGGCCTTGTGCCAACCGGGCTGACCGAAGACCGCTATGTAAAGTCTATCGAAGTAAGGGAAGTGAATGACATCCCTGATGACACTGGAACCAGCACGGTGGGCGGACGCTACATTTTTCATCATATGACCTATCAGAGTGGCGTGTTGAGCGAAGATGGGGGCTATATTCAGCCAGAGACTTCAGTGAGCTGGCCCATACATGAAGTAGGACGCAACGCTGACGTCTTTCCAGACTCAGCGGGACGACTGCTGCAAGCGGGCTCCGCGCTGCACCTGCGGGCGGCCCATATGCATTCCAATGGCCGAGAGACTACCGGTCACCTGGAGTTCGGCATTACGTTCTTCCCGCGCGGCTATGAACCAAAGTATTCGCGACGCGGGCCTCGTACCGGCAATGGTATTGACCTTGATGTGCTGCCAAATAAAGCGGGTCAGGAACTGTCTAATTTCGTTGTGCTTCAGGAGCACACCAAGATTATGGCGTTTGAACCTCATCTGCACGCGCCTGGCGTGCGGATGTGCCTGGAAGCAATCTGGGGACACAACATATTCACGCTCAACTGTGTCGGATATGACCATAACTGGGTGAAGCAGTACATTTACAAAGAAGATCGGGCGCCGCTCCTGCCTAAGGGCACTGTGCTCAGAACCATCGCATTCATGGATACTACCGACGCCAACCCCAATCTTGCCGACTCAAGGAACTGGGCCGGTGGCGGACGTCGCTCTGTGTCTAATATGTTTATCGATCTCGGCTATTCGGTCACTATGACTGAGGAGCAGTTCCAAGAAGAAATGGCAATGCGCCGAGAGCAGATGCGAGATCGCAACGAGTATGATGTGGGTTGTCCCTTGTGTTGGGCACCTGTGCCGGAATACGACAGTGTTGCCAGCAGCAATGACGATTGAGGCGTCTATGATGAGACATAGTTTTGGTTGCAGTTTCGTAATCTGTTTGGTGCTGGCCTCTTTTATGAGCACCAATGCCAGTGCGCAGGCGCGACGTATGCTGCTCAGTGGTGAAATTGTTTCGCCTGCCTATGAAGGGTGGTGGCCTAATGAGGACGGAACCTACAAACTCTTTTTCGGGTACATGAACTCAAACTGGGAGCAACAGTTCGATATTCCAGTTGGGCCTGAGAATTATTTCAGTGTGGTAGACGAGGCTGAGCTCGATGATCTGCGCAAGGATGCTTATGATGCTGCCACCGCAGATATGGGCCAGCCCACCCATTTCTATCCACGTCGTAACCCGTTTCTGTTCACAATTGATGTACCAGCAGATTTTGCTGAGAAGGAAGTGGTGTGGACACTGAAGAGCCAGGATAAGGTGACCCGTGCCTACGGCAGTCTCTACGCCGACTATAGAATCGACCCTCAGGTGATTTCCACGGAAGTAGGTGGTGCGTTTGGTAGTCTCGATGACCGACTGCGCTCCAATATCGCGCCAGAGCTTGAGGTGCGAGGAGACAGCTACCGAACTATTCAAGTGGACGAGCCGCTGCAACTGACTGTATACGCAAATGACCCGGATGATTTTCCAGCTAGATCCAATCGGCCACCGCCAAGCACACCGGAGCAAATCTATCGCCCACCTTCATCAATAGTTGCATCGTCTGGTCCAGGTTTGCGGTTTTCGTGGTCCGTTTACCGAGGGCCTGAAACTGCAGCGACGTTTCTGCCGACCCAGATGAAGACTTATACCGATACGCGGGTCTACGCGAATTCACCCTGGTCACCGCCATTCACTATACCTGAACCTCCCGAAGGCAATATATGGAACTCCTCAGTGACCTTCGATAAACCAGGTGAATATGTGTTGCGGGGTATTGCCAGTGACGGTTCCATGTTCACCTACAGGAACATCAATGTGACGGTGATGCCCTGATTATTCCAGCCCACGTACATTGATAAAACGCCCGCACTGCGGGCGCCTTCGTTCCTGCTCTCTGTGTAGCCAAGGCAATCCGCGTGGGTTATGCTTCAGGCAAATAACAAAGACTACGGCCCCGATGAAGTTTATTGCCCGATTTGTCGCTCTGCTAAGTTTTCTGTCCTGCTGGCTTATTTTTTTGCCCGGCAGCGTGGCCCAGGAAGTGAGTTTTCCCAAGACAATTGCCTGGTCCGCCTATCCCACTGGCACTGGCGGCTACAGTCAGGCAGTTGCTATTGGCAATATCCTGCAGCGGCAATACAGCACCAACCTGCGAGTGATTCCCGGTCGCAACGATGTCTCTCGCCTAGCAACCCTGCGCGCTGGCCGCGTTCATTTTTCTGCTGGGGGTTCAGAGTCTGTATACGCTCAGGAAGGGATTCTGAATTTCGCCTCCAAAATCTGGGGGCCGCAACCGGTGCGGGCTATTCTGTCCAATTACTCCGACGCCTGCTCATTTACGTTTGCCACAGCTGCTGATGCCAACATCATGAGCATCGCTGACATGCGTGGTAAACGCATGACCTTTGTGCAGGGTGCGCCTTCCCTTAACAATGCGACCGCAGCATTGCTATCCTATGCCAACTTGACTTGGGACGATGTCGTGCCGGTAGAAGTGGGGGGCTACAACGCTTCAATTGATGCCGTGTTAAATGGGCGAGCTGACGCCGCTGGAGGTGCATGTAATTCCCCGCCTTTTCTGAGAATCGAGGCATCTCCGCGGGGACTACGTTGGCCTGAGCTACCCCATGCCGATGCAGAAGCCGTCGCCAGAGTTCGCGCTCGATTACCCTGGTATGTGCCTCATGTAGCTATTGAGGGACCAACTATTGGTGCGGAAGGCATCGAGGTGTTCTCTTCGGCTTATCCATTCCTCGTTGCGCTGGATAGCTCTGACGAGACCCTGGTGTACAGCATGGTTAAAGTCATGCTCGAACATTTCGATCAATTCAAAGGGAATGCACCTGGCGCTAATGGTTGGGCAATTGATCGGCAGAAATTCGATCAGGCCTTCGTACCCTATCATCCCGGTGCAATTCGTTATTTTAAGGAAATCGGAGTCTGGAGCGATGCCGCGGAACGCACCCATCAGGCTAACTTGCATCGACAGCAGGTGCTGCACGATGCCTGGGACGCTTACTTACCAGGCGCCCCTGAAGGCTACGATGCGTTTGAGCAGGGATGGTTAGGGGCAAGAGAATCATCGCTGGCAGCAGCCGGATTAATTACGCTCGGTGAGGGTCTGTGAAGGCCTTTATGTATTTGGTATGAGCAACGAGCCGGAAAGCGTCGAAAAAAACCCAAAGCCAGTAGCGCGCTTACGCTATCGCGAGCTGTCTGAAAGATGGCGTGCTGTGATGGCATTCATGACAGCCTGCGCAATCATTCTCGCTATTAACCAGATTTTTAATCTCGGTTTTTTTGTTGGCTATGTCATGCTCGATAGCCGCTATATGTATCTCATCACCGGAGTGATGCTTTGCATGGTGTTTATTACTTTTCCTGCCAGTAAACACAGCCCATCCCATGTGCCCTGGTACGACATCGCAGTCATGGTAATAATCGCCGCTATTTTTTCCTACTACGCCTACTATGCGGAGCGCATCGTGTTGGAGGCATGGGAATATGCTGCGCCCGATCTTGGTGTGTGGCTGGCGATGCTGACCTGGGTAATTGTGCTGGAGGCTGGCCGCCGCGCGGGAGGCTGGCCGGTGTTTGCTATCGTCCTGCTATTCTCGCTCTATCCAACCTTTGCCGATTCCCTTCCCACGGTCATCGCTGCTCTGAGTATACCTATCCAGGATGTGGCCATATTTCATGTTCTGGGTGAGGAGAGTTTGTTTGGGATACCCATGCGGGTATTTGCCCAGCTGGTGTTTGGTTTTCTGATTTTCGGGATCTCGCTGCAGTTTACCGGGGGCGGTCCATTTTTCATAAACCTGGCCTTCGCATTGCTTGGGCATCTGCGCGGGGGCCCGGCCAAGGTGTCGATTTTTTCCAGTGGCCTGATGGGCTCCATGAGCGGTGGTCCAATCTCCAATGTGCTGACTACGGGACCTCTCTCCATACCTGCGATGCGCCGTATTGGATTTAGCAAGGAATATGCCTCCGGCGTTGAGGCCTGTGCCTCTACAGGTGGCGTATTTATGCCTCCGATCATGGGTGCGACAGCTTTTGTTATGGCCAGTTTTTTAAACGTCAGCTACGTCACGGTGGCGATCGCTGCGATTGTGCCCTCACTGCTTTACTTTTTTGGCCTGTATATGCAAATAGATGCTTACGCGGCGCGCAATGGCTTAAGTGGGCTTCCGAAAGAGGAGTTGCCTGAATTGAAGACTGTCTTTAAAGAGGGCTGGTATTTTATTGCTGTGTTTGCCGCTTTAATCTGGATGCTTGTCTATCTGCAGCGTGAGGCTGTCGCGCCTTTTTACGCTACAGGCTTGTTGCTGGTTATTAACCAATTCACTACGCATAAGCTTGACCTGCCCAAGTTCATGCAGCTGGTGGCCGGTATGGGTAAGCTGCTGGCGGAGCTGGCAGGAATTCTCGCTGCCATCGGCCTGATCATTGGCGGGCTGGCAGTTACCGGAATCGCCGGTACTATCGCCAATGACCTGGTTTACATTGCCGGTGACAATGTCCTGGTCCTACTGATTATGGGTGCACTTACTTCGTTCATACTGGGTATCGGAATGACAGTGACCGCTGCCTATATCTTTCTGGCCATCGTGCTGGTCCCAGCGCTCACTAATTCGGGGCTAGATCCCCTGGCCAGCCACATGTTCGTGATGTATTGGGGTATGTTGAGTTTTATTACGCCGCCGGTAGCGCTAGCGGCGTTCGCAGCGGCCTCGGTTGCGCAGGTATCACCAATGCGTGCGGGTGTCGAAGCCATGCGGCTGGGCGCAATCATCTATTTCGTGCCGTTTTTCTTTGTATTCAATCCTGCCTTGCTGCTGCAGGGTTCCTTGCTGGAAAACCTGCAGGCGCTGTCCACTGCCCTGATTGGGGTTGCCCTGGTGTCTGCTGCATTACAGGGCTATCTGATTGGCGTAGGGGATTTGGGCAGAGGCGCAGTTGCAGTTCTGGTGAGAGTGATGACGGCCGTCTCCGGGCTCACCCTGGCGTTGCCAGCAGGCGGCCTGTTTGGTTTCAGCCAGGTTTTGCTGATAGTAGTTGCAGCTTTCGCGATTGCCGTTGCCGTGATCCTTCACAGACTGGTGGTGGCGCCGGGACTCGAGCCTGTCCAAGGCGTTTCGCCCTGATAGAGTCCGGCAAAGATTGACCCAGATTGGCTCTGGCCTATGCCAAGATCTTTGCGATTGAGTGAAGTCGACAGATAGCCAATGCCGATGCTGACGCTGGACTTGCTCTGGAGGAGCTCGGGTTCCTGAGTTTGCTTAAGCCCTGCAACTGGTTTAGCTTTGGGAGCTATAGATTATCGGGAAACCTACTATGCTGAAGATGACTCGCGGTGTGAACGCCCTCGTTAAAGACGCCGAGGCCACCGTTACCACTTTGACCCCTGCCGAGGTGCAGGATCGTCTGGGAGAGGCAGGGCTTATCCTCGTTGATTTGCGTGATATTCGGGAATTGAAAAGGGATGGTCGTATTCCGGGCTCTATGCATGTGCCCCGCGGGATGCTGGAATTCTGGATCGACCCACAGAGTCCTTATTACCGCAAGGAATTTGACCAAGCGGAGTCCCTGATCCTTTATTGCAACAAGGGTTCAAGGTCAGCGCTGGCGGCGCAGTCGCTGCAAACCATGGGCATGGAAAGCGTGGCACATATGGCCGGCGGGTTGACCCGCTGGGAAGATGAAATAGGACAGCTTGAGCCGCTGCCAGAGCGACGCAACTAGCCTGGCCCCGCTGGACGATTGCCCCCGCTACTGGCTATGATGCGAATCTGTTTGGGGGTTGTGTATCATGACAAGAATAAATAAATCAGAATCAAGCAGCACAATTAATCCTGCCGCAGCAAGCCGCGAGTCAGATCAAATTTTCACAGGTCTGGATCGGAGACGTTTCCTCAAATATCTATCCTTAATGGCCGTGACGCCGCCGGCTCTGGCCCAAGCTTTAGTGCCCGTGGCTGTGCAAAAAATCCATTCATTTGACATCCGAGTATCGGACGTCAACCGCTCCCTGAAGTTCTATCAGGACCTCTTCGGTGCCCCGCTTCAGGCGCGCAGGGGGGAGCAAGTTATGCTTCGAGTTGGGGACGGGCCTCACTTCTTTTCCCTGTCGCCGGTTGCTGCTGGAGAGCAGCCTGGCTTCAGCCATATTGGCCTGAGCGTGGCTGACTTTAATGTGGATCGCGTGCGCTCCCAGCTGGAAAATTTTGGCATTCGCCAGGCAAGTTCGCCGCAGAGACTGGAAGACAGATTAGCGTTGGCATCAACATCCTGGGTAAAAGAATATGGGGCAACTCGAGAGCTCTATTTTGCGGATCGTGAAGGCATTATTTACCACCTAAGCAGTGAAGCCTATTGCGGCGGCTCGGGCGTGTTGGGTGAGACTTGTTCGAATGCAGAGGCCGCGCCAAGTTCAGGCATGCTTCGCCTGGTGGATTACAGCCACTTTACCAATTTCATGGGCAACCGCGATCGCGCCAATGACTTTTATACCATGGCTTTTGGGAAGTCTTACCAGGCCTACCAGGGCCCAACTTCTCCAGTAATCGGAGTTGGTGACGGTATTCAGTTTCTGATGTATGTCGGAGGTGATACTCCAGGTACACCAGAGGCGCCTGGCCGCATCGATCACGTCTGTTTCAGCGTTACCAACTTTGATGTGGAGACTATCCTCGCGCAATTGACTGACTATGGACTTACTGCTAGGGAGGATCCCAGCGATACTCAAGCTATGATGCACTGGATTAGTATGCGCATGCCGAATCGAGGTGGTGCCGAGGGTGGAACGCCGGAACTCTATTTTAGCGATCCTGATGGTATTCGAATTCAGCTGCAGGATACTGGCTATTGTGGTGGCACAGGTTACCTGGGCGATGACTGTCCGCCACTTTAAGCCGTAAGCCATGCGTGTCTGAAAATGAATTGACTTAACGCGTTAAATAGAAAGCTGTAAACACTAGGAGTGGTAAAAAGAAGGAATATGGAATATCGATATATTGGCAATAGTGGTCTTCGGGTAACCCCCATTTGCATGGGCACCATGGGCTTTGGTACCTGGAGCGACAAGAATGAATCTTTCCGCATTCTGGATACGGCATTTGATCGCGGCATCAATTTCTATGACACGGCAGAAGTCTACCCGGTACCGCCAACCGTTGAGCTGGCCGGGCTGACTGAAGAAATTTTTGGTCAGTGGATCAAAACCAAGCCGCGTGATGCATTAATCCTGGCGACTAAGGTAGCTGGTGCTGCATCCGGTTGGTTCGTACCACCTATTCGGCAAGGCTTTACTGCAATTGATCGCCATCATGTAGAAGCAGCGATCGAGGGCAGTCTGCGACGGCTTGGTGTTGACTACATTGATCTTTACCAGGTGCACTGGCCAGACACGGTGGTACCAATTGATGAATCCATGGAGGCGCTGGATCGACTGGTTGAGGCTGGCAAGGTTCGTTATCTCGGCACGTCAAATGACAGCGCCTATGGTTTGACCAAGGCAAATACGGTGGCCGACTACGAGGGCTGGTCCCGATTCCAGTCCATTCAAAATAATTTCTCCCTGCTTAACCGCCGATTTTTGGATGAATTGGCCAATGTTTGTCTACAGGAGCAGGTGTCACTGTTACCCTATTCACCCATTGGCGGCGGGATTCTATCCGGGAAATATAACGCAGTTGAAATGCCCGCAAATTCGAGATTCGCCGAATATCAACAGGCCAGCGAACAAAGGCAGCGGGCGATGGCAGATCGTTTTCTCAACGACGGTACTCTCGCCAGTACTGCCAGCTATCTTGAAATAGCAGATGCAGCGGGTTTGGCGCCAGTCACCCTGGCAACTGCATGGAGTATGCAGCATGATTTCGTCGCGTCTACCATCATTGGGGCGCGCACGGCGGAACAGTTGGTAGATTCTCTGGCCGCACTAGATGTCACGCTTGACGAAGACGTTCTCCAACAGTGCGACGAGGTCCATGCGCAAATACTTTATCCCATGGGTTAGTCTCTGTCTGCTCCTGCCTGACTGGGCTAATGCGCAACAGGTTCACATCAGCCACTGCCTGAGGGCTTGCCCCACTGTTTCCCATCAGGGCAACGAGGTTGCCTTGCATCACTTATATGCCGCTTCTATAGTGCCGCAAACTGGGGCAGTGGAGTGGGTGGCATACAGGGTCTTGCCTGATTCTGTTGGCGTGGCTTCGTTGCTGCCAAGGTATTGGCTGGAAGATGAGTTGCTGGATGCTGAAGTCAGGCTGCAGATTAGCTTGCCAGCCGCGAACTTTGTGCAGCCAGATTTGAGTGGCGCCCAGGATCGGGAGTATCGTATCAGTGAAGTGCAGCTGGTATCAGAAGATCGGGGAAGGTTGGCGCCCTTGACGAGTTTTGCCGGCACACCATACTGGGCTGAATTAAACCTGTTGAGCAATATGTCCGCGTTGCCGCAACCGCTTCGCGTAGGTGCTTGGTCGGGTTTGGATCAGGCGATCAATGAACTTGCCGCGCTGGGGCCAACACTCTATGTTGTCACTGGCCCAATTACAGCTGATGATGACAGAGACACGGACACAAAAGGTAACGGGATAGGTTTTTTCAAGGCTGTCAGTGATGGTGAAAATGTGGCGACATTCCTGTTTGATGTTGGGTTGCCGCCGCATACGCATTTCTGCGCGCAACTCAGCAGGCTTGAAACAGTTGAGAGTGCTGTGTCCCTGACATTGTTTCCAGGTATAGAATCTCGACAGGGAAGAGAGCTGATTTCTCTGCTGGGATGTGGCAATCGCTAAATCAGGCTTTGCTATCAATTACGCTTCCAATCAGACTAACTTCTTATTTATTTCGCGAGTTTAAGCATGGCGTTTGTTTTCGATCCAACCCCCACCCCGCAAATTGCTGTCCAGGGTTCTGAACTGAATTTTCCGGTGCATCGCATCTATTGTGTCGGGCAGAATTATAGTGATCATGTGAAGGAGATGGGTGGTGACCCGAAATCCAGTCCCCCCGTATTCTTCAGCAAACCCGCAGATGCAATTGTCACCGACAATGCGGCAGTGCCTTATGCATCCGCTACCGATAATCTGCACTATGAGGTTGAGTTGGTTATTGCCCTCGGCGGAGGCGGCCGCAATATTGAGCCGCTGAAGGCAGCAAGCAGGATTTACGGCTATGCCGTTGGGATTGATTTTACACGGCGCGATTTGCAGGCGGCGGCAAAAGCAAAAGGCAAGCCTTGGGATACAGCCAAGGGTTTTGATGCGTCAGCACCAATTTCAAAAATTCAGCCATCTGAAAATGGGGGGCTGGAGGATGGTCGAATCTGGCTTGCCGTTAACGGGGAGACTAAACAGGAGGCGAGGCTTTCTGACATGATCTGGACGGTGACCGAGATCATAGTTGAACTGTCCCGTTATTACGAATTAAAGGCCGGTGATCTCATTTTTACCGGGACGCCAGCCGGGGTATCCGCAATTGGCGTGGGTGACAGGATTGCCGCGGCCGTCGAGAATGTAGGTGAGATTGAGTTTGAAATTACGGCAGGGTCAACCAATTGACCTTTGATCAAGGTGTCTTGCTTGCGATCCTGGTGGCAATGCTGGGTCTCCTGGTCTGGGGTCGCTGGCGCTATGACATAGTTGCGCTGGGCGCCTTGTTCACGGCGAGTCTGTTTGGACTGGTTTCTCAGACCGAGTTGTTCAGCGGCTTTGGTAGCCCAGCTACGATCACGGTAGTACTCGTGCTTATTGTCAGTTTTGGCTTGACCAAGTCTGGTGCTGTGGACTGCGTGATTCCTTTAATCGAGCCTGTATCAGACCACCCATTCCTCCATATTGCAGTACTAACCTTTTTGGCAGCAATTCTGTCAATGTTTATGAACAATGTGGGTGCTCTGGCGCTGCTGATGCCAGTGGCTATCCAGTCTGCATCGAAAGCTGGACGACCACCTGCAGCGGTTCTGATGCCGCTTTCTTTTGGGTCAATTCTTGGAGGGCTGGTGACCCTTATTGGTACGCCTCCCAATATTCTCATCGCGAGCTTTCGGCAGGAAATGACCGGCGAAGCCTTTAGCATGTTCGATTTCGCGCCAGTAGGTGGGGGAGTCGCATTATTTGGTATTGCCTTCATGTTGCTGGGTGGCTGGCATCTGGTGAAAGTGAGGAAAAATAGTGCGGGACTCGATTTGTTTGATATCGAGGAGTACTTGTTCGAAACGAAGGTTGGAGAAGGCTCCGAATTAGTTGAGAAGAAGTTTCGTGCCGGTAAGCT
>MDTC01098839.1_pt1 | contig 27782 bp, 20 predicted proteins | sample 811181 | NCBI WGS metagenome assembly MDTC01 (sample SAMN05326644, study PRJNA326480) | marine metagenome | isolation source: seawater | place: Pacific Ocean: North | collected 2011 | reverse complement strand
CAAAAACATTTACAGCAACACTAAAAAAGCTGGGCATCAGGCACCGGTCGCCATATAACGTCAGGCATACCGCCGCCACAATGATGCTAGAAGCAGGTATGAAACCCGCTTACTGCGCAAAGATTCTAGGGCATTCTCTACAGATGTTTTTCAGTCGCTACGCCGAGTGGATAGACAAGGATGAGTCTGAAACACAGGCACGAATATGGGCAGACTTTGCATAGAAAGTGTCCATACTGTGTCCATAAAATGAATTATTTTTTAAATTATGCTTTAATATCAACAGGTTACATGGCGGAAGAGGTAGGAGTCGAACCCACCAGCCACTTCATCAGCAGCTCAACGGCTTTGAAGGCCGCACGCCCCACCGGGGACGACGCTCTCCCAAGCGTAATACTATCAAATAAATACGCTTAGGAATTCATCTCTTCTACAGGCTCCTGGATGATGCTGTTTTCAATATATCCAAGCCTCTCTATTTCGACCTTGATGATGTCACCGGGCACAAGCCATGCTGGTGGCTGCAAGGCCATGGCGACACCATCGGGAGTCCCGGTCGTTATGATGTCTCCTGGTTCAAGTGTAAATGCTGTGGACAAGAACTCGACCAGTTCGAAGCAATCAAAAATCAGATCATTGGTATTGGAGTCCTGTCGCAGGTCCCTATTTACCCAGGTCCTTAGCTCCAGGTTATTCGGGTCTCCGACCTCATCAGCAGTGACAATGGCTGGACCGAATGGGCCATGCGTATCCCAGGATTTTCCCATGGTAAAGGACATGGGTTGCCCACGCAGCTGCCAGTCGCGCACACTGACATCATTCATAATGCTGTAGCCTGCAATTACATCAGGCGCCCTGTTCCGGGCAACACGCCGACATCGTTTTCCAATGATGATGGCAAGTTCCCCTTCATAATCCAGCAGGTCGGATTCAGGCGGCCTGAACACATCATCAAAGGGGCCACTGGCGCAGGTGCTTTGCTTGGTGAAAACAACGGGGGCTTCTGGTATTTCAGCACCAGTTTCCTCCGCGTGCGCCCTATAATTCAGGCCGATAGCGATAATTTTGGGTGGCCTAAGGACTGGGCACTCAAGCCTGACAGCATCAATTGAAAAGTGTGTCGTGGAACTAGCGGCACTGGCGGCTTCGCCCATCATTTCTTCACCACCTTCAAGGAAAGACAACATGTCCTTCGGTAGTGTGGGAGCCTCCTGGCTGAGGTCTATAACGCCCTCGCCTTTCAAGAGTCCAATCCTGGTTTCACCCTCGGCCGTAAAAGTAACTAATCTCATATAGGTATCGATCTTTTGGTGTTCGCGGGTATCTAACTATAAATAGGATGATTGATCAAAATCATTAGCCCTTCTGTTGTGATCAGCCCGAATGGAAAGGTGCCTCCGATTCAGTTCATCTGGTCGACCCATCAACTGGGCGTATCTCGCTTGAATGCCATGCGGGCACGCCGCACTCTGCGACCCTACCCAACCACTCAGGATGCAAACCTCCCTGGAAAATCAAAAATGCGCTATATCATCCCTCGCAATCACTTCTTTACTCCTGTCGCTAGCCGCGCAGGCAGGTGAGCCAGAAGAACAACTGATCCAGCAGGTAACCGATGCCTATGGCGGCGATGCATTGAGAAATCTCACTTTCTACACGATTTCCAGAAAAAGCCTTGTACTTGGCAACGGGCAAAGCAGAATACCGCGAATCGACGAGCCGACAATCACAAATCTCCACTTCGCAGTTGATATCGCAAACGGTAAAGCCAGGTTAGAAAATCTGTTTTCCGGTCGTGGTGACATTTTTCAGGGCACAACGATCAATGACGGTGATCAGGGTTGGAACATTAACTACTCATCGAAGACTTATGGTGCTGCTCAGAACCCGGATGTCTACGCCTTCGCAGGCAGCACAATGCGAACCAACGATGCTCTTCTGGCTTATGAACTCAACAAGGTAAAGGACAAGGCAAAAATTATTGGTGATACTGACTACCTGAACCGGCCTCATGTGATGCTGGAAATGTCCTTCCCCCCCCCTCAGCCCAACCCTTACTCTCTATATTGACAAGGAATCACACTTCATCTCAAAAATGACCAGGATGAATCCACAGGCAGGCCTGCTTGACTATATTTTCTCTGATGTAACTGCAACTGGCGCTATCAATTACGCTACAAAGGTTAGCTTTTTCGTCGCTGGAGACACCAACCTAATGTGACTAAGGGTTATCTCGCTAGCCGGCAGTTGTCCTGTTGCGCATGAAGGAACCCAGCTTTTCTACTGCATCTTTGCCCTCAGGTATCCAGCCAGCTAGAAGCTGGAATACATGAGGCATGGCGGGCCAGATCTCAAGCACGGCATTGCCGTTTGCCTGTTTGATCTTTTCTACCAGCCGTTCTGCATCACTTCGTAACACCTCGGTGCTGCCAACATGGATCAGCATCGGCGGCAAGCCTGACAGATCAGCGAAGAGAGGTGATGCCAGCGTCGCTTTTCTGTCCAGATCACCCAGGTAATTTTTCGCAAAGAATTCTAGAGCAGCCCTGGACAACATGGGATCAGCCTTTGCATTGCCATCCATGCTATCACCACTGACGGTCAGGTCCACCCAGGGGGACATCAAGACTGCTGCGGAAGGTTGGCTTAAGCCAAGATTCTTTATATTGACAAGAACGGCAACCGCAAGACCTCCACCGGCTGAATCACCTCCAATCATCAGCTGTTCGGGGAGATAACCCTCATCCAATAACCAGCGATAGCATGCAGTCGCGTCTTCGACCGCTGCAGGGAACGGATTCTCTGGCGCTAGCCTATAGTCCACCAGCAACACCTTTAAACCCGACGCTTTAGCAAGCCGCCAGGCAATACCATGGTGACTGTCGAAGCCGCCAACGATATAGCCACCGCCATGGAAATACACCATCGCCCTGTCGGCGGAAGAGTCAGCAAAGGAAATCCACTCGCAGCTAACGCCGGAAATCTCCAACGGCTCAACCTTGACATCTGCGGGGATCCCCGGCCCGAACCCGGCGGATCCTCCCATCATTTTCCTAAAACTATCGACATCATCAATGTTGAGCAGTTGCCTTTTTAGGGTACTGCGCAGCAGACCATTGATGAATTTCGCTCTAATACTCATGCCCTTTAATCCTACTCGATATCCAGGTCCTGAAACTGCAATTCATGCAACCTGAAGTAGAGCCCTTTTTGAGACAGTAGCTCTTCATGATTGCCAAACTCCTTAACCTCGCCATGGTGCAATACCAGAATCTTGTCAGCTTCTTGGATGGTTTGTAGTCGATGAGCAATCAGGATTGAAGTCCGGCCCACCATCAGCTTGTGCAGTCCATCCTGGATCAGCATCTCAGTTTCGGTATCAATACTGGCGGTCGCCTCATCAAGAACAAGAATCTCCGGGTCTGCGGCGAGCACTCTTGCAAAGGCAAGCAGTTGGCGCTGACCCTGAGACAGATTTGAACCACGCTCCACCAGTGGTGTTTCATAACCAAGCGGCAGGTCACTGATAAACCCGTGCGCATTGACGGTTTTGGCCGCGGTAATCGCCCTCTCCTCACTGATACTTGGATCACCCAGCGCAATATTGTCGAGAACGGTACCAGAGAAAATATGAAAATCCTGTAGAACAACACCAATGCGGCTGCGAACATCCGCACTTCTCAGATCATTCAGGTCAATATCATCGAGAAATATCATTCCTCTCTCAAAGTCATAAAACCTTCCCAACAATCTGATCATGGTGCTTTTACCTGACCCAGTGGCACCAACTATTGCCAGCTTTTGTCCAGGCTCAATTTTTACTGAGACATTTTTGAGTATGGGTATTTGCTTCGAGTACCCAAAATTCACATTCCGGAACTCAACCTTGCCGGCAAGACGTTCAGGCAATTCAATGGGATTCTCTGGCTCATGGATCTGTTCGTCCCAATCTAAGGCCTGGAAAATCCGCTCTCCACTTGCCATGGCCCTGAATAGCACGTTCAACTGTTCACCAAGCAATACAACCGGGGTGAAAAGCATATTCATAAATCGAGTGAACAGAATGACACCGCCAAGGGACATTTCTTCCTGCACGACCTCCCCCGCGCCATACCAGATAATGATGCCAAGGCCTATCGCAGCCAGGCTGTCATTGAAGGCACCATAAACCGTTGAAAGATTAATCGATCGATATTCCTGGCGCCGGTTCTCCTTGTTAATGTCTGTGTAGACATTGAGGTTGTGCCGCTCCCGCTGGCTAAGCTGAACGACCTGCATACCGGAGAGGTTTTCCTGAAGATTCTGATTCAAGGCGGCTACGCTGTTCCTCACCAGACGAAATACCTCTCGTGTGGCGTCGCGGAACAAATGGCTTGCGAGTGCCACTACGGGCACCAAGAGCAAAAGAATCAGCGTCAGTTCGACGCTGGTAGACAACATGATAGTCAAGGCAACAAAGAAGGGGACAAATTCACCGATGAGACTTCCCATACCACGCAACATCTCATAGAGGGCCTCTATATCATTAGTGACACGTGTCATGGTGCGGCCAACCGGGACCTTGTCGTAAAAGGAGCTGGGGCGAGTCTCCATGTGCGCAAAAAGATCCTGGCGCAGGTCGCGCAACGAATTAACGATGGCACCGACCAGGGTCAACCGATGCGCATGACCAGTGATGGCGAACAGGATTGACAGGACCAGGAAAATTAGCCCGGCAGCAAAAATAGGTGGTATCGCCAGTTGGGACTCAACCCATTGAGTGAGCTCTATCATGCCAAGATCAGGCATGAGGCTGCTGGTTTCCCCGACGATAATGTAGTCCACCAGGACCCGGCTGATAACCACCTCCATCATGACAGCACTGCAGCTCGCGATCAGTATAAGAAACGCGCTGACCAGAAGGCTAAGCCTGTAGGGGTGCAACCAGCGCATGATTCGACCAAGCAAATGCAGGTTAAGGACCGAACCGGATAATTCAGCTTCGAACAACGAATGGTCGTGAGTCTGCTCGCTCATCTCAGACACCAGCCGGGATTAAATCGGCACTATCAAAACCAGGCGTTGAGCTGCCACCCTCAGTTTGCACCTTTTCTAACTCTGCATAGGTGCCCTGTTTTCGCAATAACTCCCGGTGCGTACCAATCTCGACGATCCACCCCTCCTCCAGAACAACAATTCTGTCAGAGTGACGCAGAGTGGATACACGGTGTGAAACCAGAATTGTTGTTTTGTCCTTGCGCAGCCTCTTCAAGCGATTGAGAATATGTTCTTCCGTTTCAGTATCCACGCTGCTGAAGCAGTCATCCAGGATGAGAACAGGTGCATTCCTGATCAGCCCACGTGCAAGTGCAGTTCTTTGTTTCTGGCCGCCTGACAAGGTCACGCCTCTTTCCCCGACGATAGTTTCCATCTGAGCGGGAAACCCTTCAATAGTATCGCGAAGTGCTGCTGCCTCAGCAGAATCCCAGATGACTTCCAGGTGTCGATCCAGGTCGTCATAGCTGATGTTGTTGCGCAGCGGTTCTCCGAACAGGAATGGATCCTGAAGAATCTGTGCTACCTGATTCCGAAGCTGAGCCAGGGGATACTCTCGCACATCGTACCCATCGAGAAACAGTTTCCCTTCCCCCACTTCCAGCAAACGTGTGAACTGCTTCAACAGGGTGGACTTACCAGACCCGATCCGGCCAACGATGGCAATTGATTCACCGGCTTTGACATGCAGGTTGATGTTTTGCAAAACGGCTTTGTCCGCTCTTGGGTAGGTGTAACTCAGGTCCCGAAACTCGAATTCGCCACGGATGGTAGCGGGGGTCTGCATCGAAGGATTGTCAACAATTTCCGGTTCAGCATCATAGATTTCAAAAAGTCGATCCGTTGCAACGGCAGCGCGCTGTACAAGCGTCACAAACATGCCAGCCATGCGAATAGGCTGCAGCAGCATGTTAAGGCAGGCGAAGAAGAACACCAGGTCACCAACGGTTATTTCGCCGTTGAGCGCAAGGTAACCGCCATACATGATGATGGTTATTTGTGAAATTGATGCAAACAGCGGCATCCAAGCCGTCATCAGTGAATTGATACGGGCCTGCTCGTAGAATGCCTGGGCATATTCATCGTTCGTCTTCCAGAAGCGCTTGATCTCATTTACTTCCTGGGCCTGAGCCTGAACCGTTCTGATACCCGATAAGTTTTCCTGGGTATGGGCAGACAGACCTGACAGTCGTTTCTGTACCTCCCGCGATGAATTCGCCATTGCTTCCGTCATCCTGTAAGCATAAATAAAGATCACAGGTAGTACGGGTACAATCAGGAGCGTAAGTACGGGTGACTTGATCAGCATGGCGCTGACGGAAAATAACGGTGCGTAAATCATGATCACCACGAAAATCATGCCAAAGGCAACTAACTTCTGTATCAGCATGATGTCCTGTATCGCCCTGGTCATGATGTCACCGACACCAATGCGAGAGAAAAAATCACTGCCTTGTACCTGCACGGAAGCATAGAGCTTTTGCCTTAAATCAAAAGACAGCGCGACACCCACCCGTCGGATTGAACGGCGTGCAAAAACGACAAAAACAAAGCGCAACAGGACACACCCGATTATTGCCAGGGTAATTTCACCGACGGAATAGGTCATGCGCTCTGTTTCGTGATTGTAGAGCAGGTTGATGACATCAACGCCCATCGCCACCAGGTAGTAACTGCTGACTTCAAACAGACGCGCCATAAAGAATGCAGCGAAACCGGCAAGTATCTGGTTGCGATACTGCCTAAGAAACGGTGCTAACCGTAGTAAAGACTTCAAACTCTCCCCTGATGCTGTGTAATCAAACATTCTGACACAAAAAGTTAATGTATACTCAGCGGCTTTTCGATTGAAGCAACCCTTTTGCTGACATGATAAACCCCATCAATAGTCTTGTTTTCTGCCTCGCATTCACTAGCGGCTTCATCATTATGTCAATTGAATTGCTGGGGGGGAGAATCCTCGCTCCCTATTTCGGCAGCAGCATCTATGTCTGGGGCAGCATTATCTCCGTATTCATGATCTCCCTTTCGATGGGGTATCTGCTGGGAGGCAAGCTGTCCACCCGCAACCCGGGGCTTCTGCCATATGGCTGCTTTTTCCTGCTGGCGGCAATCACGCTAGTCCCAGCCATCATTTATGGTGATACTGCAATGGACGCGGTATTCCTGCGTATCGAAGACCCTCGATATGGGTCACTGGTTGCATCCGGTCTCCTGTTTTTCCTCCCGGTTGCAATCCTAGGCATGATCGCCCCCTACTCTGTTCGACTATTGGTGGAAAACGCCCACCATAGTGGCCAGGTCGCTGGAGTTCTGTACTTTGTCTCCACCCTCGGCAGTGCCCTTGGCACCCTGCTTACTTCCTTCTACCTTGTATTGCTCTTTGAAGTAAATCAGATTCTCTTGACCATGGTGCTGGTGCTGGCCATCTCAGGGCTTTCCGCTGCCATCTGCGGAAAGTTGTTGAAGTAGTATGCGGATATTTTTGCTGATATTGGCAATTGCCTGGACGTCGCAAACAAAGGCTGAGCAGGTCATACACAAGGAAAAATCCCTATACCGCAATATTGTGGTCAGGGAATCAAGAAATCGCCGTTGCCTGGTTTTTGCCGTAAAGAGAGGCGATCGAAACCAAACCTGCATCAGCCTGAATGACCCCAACCGGATCGTCTTCCCATACGCCAGAATGACCTTTGCTGGTTTACTGCTACAGCCAACCCCTGCCAGGATCCTGGTTATTGGCCTTGGTGGAGGCACCATGCCAACGGTTTTGTCCAGGCTTTACCCAAAATCCACCATTCATGTCGCGGAAATTGATGAAGCGGTGGTTCGCGTGGCAAAAAAATATTTCAGCTTCAGTGAATCTGAACACGTAAGCGTTTTTGTTCAGGATGCACGCGTTTATGTCAAACGCGCTGGGTTGAAAAAAATGACCTACGATTTAATCATCCTGGATGCATTTACCGGCGACTATATTCCAGAACATTTGATGACGAAGGAGTTTCTGCAGGAAGTAAAGTCAATCATGAGTGAACAAGGCGTTCTTGTTGCCAACACCTTTTCCACTAGCCGGCTCTACGATCACGAATCCGTTACCTATGGCTCCGTGTTCGGGGCATTTTTCAACTTCAAAATGCCGATCACCAGCAACCGCGTCATCATCACCAACGGCCGGCAGCTTCCGGAATCCAAACTGATGCAGGAGCGAGCCAACAAGCTCGCCCGCAGGCTAAAAAAATACGCGGTCAAAATAGATGATTTCCCCCGGCACATGAAACGCACGAAGGATTGGAACGAAAAGGCTCGCCCCTTAACAGATCAGTTTTCACCAGCCAATCTACTGCGCGATGATTAGCCTTATTTCACCACACCATTACTGAGCAGCTTTTCAATTTCAGTGTCTGAACACCCAGCCTGGCGTAAAATTTCCCGGCTATGTTCTCCAAGCCCGGGCGCAACACCTTGAATTTGGGCCGGTGTTTCAGAGAAACGCGCTGCTGGCCTTGGCTGGCGTACTCTGCCTAAACCTGGCTGATCCATCTCCACAATAAGTTCGTTTGCCTTGATCTGCTCATCATCAAGCAGTTCTCTTCGTGTTAGCACCGGAGCCGAAGGCACATGATGATCATCCAGAACATGAAGCCAATGAGCACTCGACTTAGTGGCAATGACTTCCGCTGTCATGGCGAGCCGTTCAGCAACATTCTTGACTCGCCCGGCTGGTGTGTTAAATCGATCATCCTCCAGCCAATCCTCCTTCTCTAGTGCTTGACACATACCCTGCCATTCCAGGTCGGAAACAGCGCCCGCAGTAATATACCCGTCAGTGGTTTTGTATATTAGATCTGGTGCCAGTTGTGGCGGAGCCTTGTCCTCCCCACCAACAACCGTATAGCCCGCCATCCCCTCGGCCCAGGTAAGTGAGATCATCGCGTCAATCATGGCAAGTTTCACATGTTGCCCCCTTCCGCTTCGTTCACGCGATAGCAGTGCCGCGGTGATTGCCTGGGCAGCAGTCAAGGCAGTCGTTTTATCGGGGATAACTGTTCGAATCATCTTCGGCCTGCCCGTATCCCTGTCACGCTGTATATCTGCAAGACCAGACAAGGACTGAATCACAGGGTCATAGACCCGCTTATGCGCAAACGGTCCGGTTTCTCCAAACCCTGAGATGGAGCAGTAAACAATGCCCGGATTGACTGATTTTATAACCCCATAGCCCAGCCCCATGCGCTCGATCGCACCCGGGCGAAAATTCTGAACCAGGACATCAGCCTCGGCCGCAAGTGTCTTTACCAATTGGACCCCTGCATCAGTTTTCAGGTCAATGGCGATGGACCTTTTGCCACGGTTAGCGTTGAGAAATGACGGCGTTATGTCACTGGCACCACCCCCCATGTGCCGCACTATATCGCCCTGAAGGGGCTCCACCTTGGTTACTTCAGCCCCCTGGTCCGCCAACCACGCGGTCGCCAGTGGTCCCGAAAGAACCGCGGAGAGATCCAGTATTTTGAAACCATCGAGCGGACCCTGCATGAGAAAACCAGTTTGATTTTAAGGTTGAAACTATGTCACATTTAGCCTGACTCAAGGGAAATAGTTTATGTGCACCACCATCGGGAAAACGGTCGATTTTCTGGAAATCATGGATCGAGCTTCGGCAGCGCCAAATGACAGCGAATCTCTTGCCCAGATCATTGGACAGGTACAAGAGGAATACCTTGGAATCATACGGGAAGGCCTGTCACTGCTGGTGCAACACAAGCAGGACGAGAGCAACATCTACCTGCGCAATGAAAGAACTAAGCTTGAACTGGTGAAAGAGAGAATCCGGCAACTCGTTGCAGATATCAACAGCTGGCAGGACGAACAGATCAAATTGACTACTGAATACCTTTTCACACGTGCGCGACTGGTCGATGAGCTGCAGATGTTTCCCAATTTCACCCTCGAATTACTTGAACGCCAGACCCTCGCTCAGACCATGGCTGAGACTATTTCCTATATCGAAACGGCGATGACGGGAAATCATGATTTATACGAGCAGCTAATCAAACCACAGACCAAGTAAACGGAGCACTCTATGTCTCGCCGTGACAAGATCCGTTTGACAGAGGAAGAAATCACTGAGTTTCTAAGATCATCTAAAACAATGATCTGCGTCTCCAATGGCAGGAATGGTCATCCTCACCCCATGCCCATGTGGTTTGCTGTTGATGACGACAATACGGTGTACATGACCACCTTCAGGAAAAGTCAGAAGATCAACAACCTCAGGAGTGACCCACGGGTTTCACTTCTGGTTGAGACAGGTGAAATTTACCAGGAGCTGAAGAGTTTTCTTTTCTACACGGAAGCTGAAATTATCGATGATATTGATACCACCGTCGATGTGATGTTCAGGATATCGCTACACCGGGGTGAAGTGACGCCGGATCAGGAAAAAGCAGTGAAGGAAAACCTCCAAAGAACGGCAGGGAAACGTGTTGTGATGAAATTCCCACCCGGAAAAGTCGTCTCTTGGGACCACTCAAAACTTGGCGGCGTTTACTAGCAGCCTGCCGGTCTCAACGTTAGGCCAGTTTTGCCCACCTTAACCTTGATGCATTGCTTACAACAGTAATGGATGACAGAGCCATTGCCAGACCAGCCATTGCTGGATTAACCAACAACCCAGTAAAGGGATAGAGTATTCCTGCAGCTATCGGAATAAGCAGGATGTTGTAAGTAAATGCGGCAGTAAGATTCTGAAATATATTCCGCATCGTCATCCTGGAGACCTTAATGGCACTGCTTACGCCCTTAATACTGTTTCCTAGCAGCGCTACATCGGCGGTTTCCACAGCTATGTCAGCACCCTCTCCCATTGCAAAGCCAACGTCAGCAGCAGTTAATGCCAGGGAGTCGTTTATGCCATCACCTACCATGCCGACTTTCTCGCCCCGTGCCTGCAAATCTCTAATTTTGTTCAACTTGTCTTCTGGCTTGACCCCGGCAACGATTTCATCGAGTGATAACTGCCCGGCTATAGCCCTGGCACTGGATTCGCTGTCGCCTGTCAACATGACGACCTTGAGGCCCTGACGTTTCAAATCGGCTACAGCCTCAATTGAATCAGCCTTAAGGCTGTCATTCAAAACAAAGTGGCCAATTATTTTCTCGCCTTCTCCAACATGGATGACCGTTCCCTCTGCTTCTAAATCCACTCCCTGATAACCCAGTTCCCGCATGTAACGGATATTTCCACAGGCTATCTGTAAACCTTCAAGCTCTCCGCTTACCCCGCCACCGGGCGCAATAACAAACCCGCTAATCTGGCGGGTTTCCACTCTATTTAGCTCACAATACTTAACGATCGCACCAGCGAGGGGATGTTCAGACAATACTTCAAGGCTGTGAGCAATTGTCAGCATTCTGGCCTCACCGATGGCATGAAATTGTGAAACCTGCGGTTTACCCGTCGTAACTGTGCCCGTCTTGTCTAAAACAACCGTGGTCAATCTGCTGGCGGCCTGCAACGCCTCCCCATTGCGGATCAGAATGCCGCTGCTAGCCGCACGTCCAACGCCCACCATAATGGACATTGGTATCGCTAGACCAAGCGCACAGGGGCAGGCAATAATGAGGACAGACATGCCCGTTACAATCATGAATGAGATTTTGGGCTCGGGCCCTACCAGCCACCAGGTGAAAACCGTGGTCACCGCCAGCAAGATAACGACTGGTAAAAAGACTGAGCTGATACGGTCGGTTAGTTTGCCAATTTTCGGTTTTGAATTCTGCGCTTCCCGCACCCGCTGGATTATTCTGGACAGGGCGGTCTCGCTGCCAACCTGTTCCGCCTCAATCACGAGGCTGCCGAACTGGTTCAGGGTTCCTGAAACAACTCGATCATTGAGATTTTTTTCTACCAGAAGCGGCTCACCGGTCAGCATTGATTCATCGACACTACTTTGCCCCTGCCGCACAACACCATCAACCGGAAAAGCTTCACCTGGTTTAATGCGAAGCTGATCACCAATGTCGATCGCATCAGCGTCAACCTGTACTTCAACTCCTTCAACAATCTTGATCGCCGTCGTGGGTCTCAGACCAATGAGCTTCCTAATGGCAGCCGATGCCTTCCCCTTCGCGCTCGCTTCCATGGTCTTACCCAGGTTAACGAAACCGATTATGAATAAAGCAGCTTCAAAGAAGAGGTGCCTTGAAGGCTCGGGAAGGAGTAGCGGGAGGACAATAACGACCATTGAGTAGAACCAGGCCGCCCCGGTGCCAAGCGTAATCAGGGTATCCATTGTTGTAGTGCGGTGAGTTGCTGCCCTGTAGGCTCCACGGTAAAAATGCCCACCCGTCACCCACATCACCAGCAGAATAGAAACGCCCGTACCAAGCCAGAAAAAGCTGTGCTCCAGACCGGGTAACGAGTCCAGCATGCTGGCTGCCATCAGGGAAAACCCAACCACCAGTGCAACCATGGATTTAAAAAGTGAAGCCCTGATTTCACTTCTCAGGAGTTCATCTTTCTGATCAGGGTTTTCTTCTTGCAGCAGGGCTGCTCCATATCCAGCCGCATCTACATGCTCAAGTATCTCTTCGATCGAGCCGGTAGTTTTAACCAGGGCAGTCTGATCGGCAAAGTTCACGGCAGCACTGACAACGCCAGGTGTTTCGAGGAGACTATTTTCAACCGCACTGACGCAGCTTGCACACGACATACCAGTGATACCAAACAAAAAAGGGATGCTGTCAGAGTTACCCTCTTGTTGTGTTGGCGCATCGTCACTTGCTGGTTGTACTTTGTCAGCCGAATTTTTTCCCAGGTCATCATCGGCAACTTCAACCTGAAAGCCGAGGTCTTCGATAACGGACCGAATGACCTGCAACTCGAATTGGCCTTTAATCTTTGCTTTGGCTGCTTCCAGGTCCACATCAACCGAGACGACACCGGAGACATCCGATAACCCGGCAGTGACCTTCGCTACACACTTGTTGCAGCTCATCCCTATAACGGGGATGGTCAGCTCTTCATCAGAGAGCTGGTGTTTACCCAGTTGGTTGTTACCCATGGTTTTCCCGTATACATTTCACAGGGTGACAGACTGTATACCCTGAAGCTGGGACAAGGTCCAGCCTGCTTTAGGGGGCTGGCAGTGCATTTTTATATTCCTGCCAATACTGATCTTTCAAAAGCCGCTTATACAATTTGCCGGTTGGGTGTCGCGGCAGTTCCTGGCTAAAGTCGATTGAACGCGGGCACTTGAGATGCGAAATATGTTCACGGCAAAAGTCGATCAACTCCCCCGCCAATTCAGGTCCTGCATCCGACCAGTCCTTCGGTTGCACGACCGCCTTGACCTCTTCACCAAAATCCTCGTTGGGCACACCAAAAACAGCAACATCCATGACCTTGTCGTGTGTGACCAGCAGGTTCTCAGTTTCCTGTGGGTAAATGTTCACACCACCGGAAATAATCATAAAGCTCTTGCGATCAGTCAGGTAAAGATAGCCCTCCTCATCAATATAGCCGACGTCCCCAAGCGTACTCCAGCCTTTTTCATGTCTCGACTCGGTAGTCTTGCCCTCATCATTGTGGTACTCGAATTCAGGGCCACCCTCAAAGAAGATGGTCCCGGGCTCACCAGTATCCACCTCAACACCCTCATCACTACAGATATGCAAAGAACAGGTTATCGGGCGACCTACAGACCCCTTGTGAGCGAGCCATTCTTCAGAATTGATAGTGACGAAGCCGTTACTCTCGGTGCCCGCGTAATATTCGTACAGTATCGGCCCCCACCACTGGATCATTTTCTCCTTTATGGGGACGGGGCACGGGGCGGCAGCGTGAATCGCACACTCCAGACTGGAAACATCATATTTAAGGCGTACACCCTCGTCGAGTTTCAGCATACGGATAAACATAGTGGGTACCCATTGACTGTGGGTAGCCCTGTAGCGCTCGATGGACTTGAGCGCCGCTTCGGGTTCAAAGTGCTCCAAAATAATACAGGTCATACCGCTCAAGATAAAAGCCATTGAAAAAGTCAGTGGAGCTGAGTGGTAGAGCGGCGCAGGACTTAGGTAGATACTCTCGTCAGTCACAGCGTACAAGATCCTGAACATTTCCACTGGCTCGTCTGCCCCGAATTCATTGTCGGGTAGTGGTTTCAGCACACCCTTCGGCCGACCCGTGGTACCAGATGAATAGAGCATACTGCCACCCACACTTTCATCTGCAATGTTGGTTGCAGGCATTTTAACCGTTGCTTCTTCCCAGGATTCAAATCCAGGGACCACGCCATCGAGCATATAAGCTTTTTCGATTTGGGGCATTTTCCCAACAAGCTTTTCTACCACCGACTGCCGGTCTTTCGACGATATAAAGACTCGAGCACCACAATCATTCACAATATACTCAACCTCATCTTCCTGCAGACGGTAGCTTATCGCCGTGTAGTAGATACCGCCGCGATGGGCAGCTACACATATCTGCAGGAACAATGGATGGTTTTCAAGGAGAATAGCGATGTGATCACCCCGCTTCAGGCCAATTTTCCTGAGCAACTGCGCCCCCTGATTAGAACCGTCCTCAAGTTGTCTGAAGGTCATTACCAGACCCGTCTCTGCCATAATGTAGGCAGGTCTGTCAGGATTATTGTTTGCAATGGTGCCAAGGTGCATCTCTGATCTCACTTGTCGCTGGTCAAAAGCGAAACAATGCCTGTGCCTTCTGCAAAACTCAAGCAGACGAACCTGACCTCTGGCTCATGGCGTTCCTGTAATCATATGTTTCTTGAATACGGCAGCTTTTCGTGGCCGGCCGTTCAAAACAAGGTTGAACTATTGCCGGTGACTGCAATCCAACGTCACTACGGGATCAAAAATGAACGACGAAAGACGCAATCACGAACGATATAACGACGAGCGACTCATACTGAACGTTGCCCGTCCCGGAATAAAAGGCTTCCTGCGTCTGAACCCCAAGGCTGATTTTGTTGACTTTTCCCTTGCGGGTCTGCAGTTCAAAAGTAAACAAGCGCTGAAACCAGGTGAGGCGCTGGTCCTCGACCTCTGCATTCACGATATAGAATTGATGGAAATCTATGGCGAAGTTGTTAGCTGCAAGCAGGAAGATAGAGGCCTCTGGTGCTGCGGTGTGAAATTCTGTTTCGAAGATAAGCGCATGAAGCGCCCAAATATCAAACGAAGCCTACTTCAAATCGAAGACAGACTCCGCTCCCTCAACCTTTACCCCTCCATGACCGCCTAAACAGCGGTATAGCCACCATCGATCACAAGTTCGCTTCCGGTCATAAAGCTCGAATCTTCGGATGCGAGAAAGCGAACACCCTTGGCAATGTCTTCCGCGACACCGAGGCGACCAATCGGGTGGCGAAGGAGCAGCATTTGCCGTAGGTCCTCCTCTGTCGTTATCTCATCGGCCACACCGACAGCACTGCTCATCATCGGCGTCCAGATAAACCCCGGATGTATTGAATTGACCCGAATTTTGTACCCCAGCGTGCCGCAGTGTACTGCAACTTGCTTGCTCAGGAGGCGAACGCCGCCTTTTGAAGCATTATAGGCAGGGCCGACACCAACACTGGCCACGATGCCCATGACTGACGAGATATTGATTATCGACCCACCTTCACCTTTCATCACTTCAACTGCTTTTTTGCAACCAAGATAGACCGCATCAAGATTGGTACTCATTATTTTTCGCCAGTCTTCAAAGGAGCTTTGCTCAATATCATCCATTCCGACTCCGCCAATACCCGCATTGTTAACGAGTACATTCAGTTTCCCGAATTTACTTGTGGCAGCTTCAACGACCTCTTGCCAACGCCCCTCATCTGTCACGTCTTGGTACATCGAGATAGCTCGTCCACCCCTTTGTTTTATGATATCTGCAGTGTGTTCGGCCGCCTCTTCATTTATGTCAGTAACGACCACACTTGCGCCACCTTCTGCCAACAATTCGCTTGAGGATTCTCCAATGCCACTGCCCCCACCTGTTACTATTGCAACCTTCTCGTCTACACGGTTCATGTCGTCTCCCGACCTGATGCAAATTTGAGTTTCCCACAGGACATTGATAAGGCGCAACTGCTCTGGACTTGCGGCGATATCTGCTAGCTCGCACAGCAACCAATTGCAAGACCTGACCCTGTAATTCCACTTTTCTTCCATATTTTGGGTGCCAGCCGGAAAAATGAAATGCAACAACATCTTGTGTTAACCCGGGTGCTGTAGCACAATATCTAGGCACTTCCCCCCATATAGATGACCAGCACATGCTGCTGATTTGCTAAAGGGGGGAAAATTAATAACAAGCAACTAGCAAGTAAAGAACAGCCGCTTTTTACCGGGTTTCTCCCCATAGAACGTGGGCACCGATACAAACATAAGAATTATAAATAGAAGGGTACAGATGGACTCAACGGCTCACAAACCAGAATTAAAAGCCATTCCAGCCAGTGTAAGCGAGATCAAGTTTCAGGAGGCCTCCCTCGACATCTGGGAAAACAAATACTGCCTTAAAACCAAGAAAGGAGAGCTCGTCGACCAGACCATGGACGACACCTTCAAGCGAGTGGCGACCGCATTGGCGGAAGTCGAGGACAAAGAGCTTAGAGAGACGTGGTATGAGCAGTTTCTGTGGGCGTTGCGCCATGGCGCAATACCGGCGGGCAGGATCATTTCCAATGCAGGTGCCCAGGAGCACAAGCCAGCGACCTCAACGATCAACTGCACCGTTTCTGGCACTATTTTCGACTCGATGGAAGATATTCTGCACAAGAATGTTGAAGCAGGTCTTACCTTGAAAGCCGGTTGCGGTATTGGCTATGAATTTTCGACCCTGCGCCCAAAGGGAGCCTATGTATCGGGAGCGGGCGCTTATACATCAGGCCCCCTTTCCTTCATGGATATCTATGACAAGACCTGCTTTACAGTTTCCTCGGCGGGTGGACGCCGCGGAGCCCAGATGGCAACCTTCGAAGTAGGCCATCCAGATGTTACTGAGTTCATTCGTACCAAACGTGAAGACGGCAGGCTACGCCAATTTAACCTGTCCCTATTGATTACCAAGGAGTTCATGGAATCAGTCAAGAACGATGGTCAGTGGCCCCTGTCTTTCCCCCTGACCAGTGCAGAACTGGAAACGGACGATGTGGACCTTTCTGACCCGACCCAGATACTGTGGAGAGACTTCCCGGTCAAGAACAAATATGTGACCAATGAAGAGGGACTGGTTGCATGCAGAATAGCCAAGCAGATAAAAGCCAGGCGGTTGTGGGACATGATCATGTCATCCACATACGATTTTGCCGAGCCGGGTTTCATTCTGATTGACAAGGTCAATGAGATGAATAACAACTGGTTCTGTGAAAATATCCGTGCGACCAATCCCTGCGGTGAACAACCCCTACCCCCCTATGGCAGTTGCTTGCTTGGCTCTATCAACCTTTGCCGTTTCGTTGAGAAGCCTTTTAGCAGCGAGGTCTCTTTTAACTGGGAGGACTTCAGCAAGACTGTTGCCATATTCACTCGGATGCTGGACAACGTCGTAGAGATAAATGGCTTACCACTGCCAGAACAACGAGATGAAATCATGCGAAAGCGACGTCATGGCATGGGCTACCTGGGACTAGGGTCGACCATCACCATGATGGGTATGAAATATGGTGATGCCGAATCAGTTGATTTTACTGAGTCAGTAACGCGCAAATTGGCGCTGGTAGGCTGGCAGACCGGGCTGGAACTCGCCATGGAGAAAGGTGCAGCCAGTATTATGGAAGAGGATTTCGAAATCACCGCTGAAATACTGAGAATTCGCCCGGAAATGGCAAATGACGGATACAAAGCAGGTGATACAGCCAAGGGCAAGGTTTTGCTTACCAAATATTCCCGCTATATGCAGCAGGTAGCTGGGCAGGAACCCGAACTCGTGGAAGCGCTGGCTGAGCATGGGTGCAGGTTCACTCACCATAGCTCTATCGCCCCAACCGGCACCATCAGCCTTTCCCTGGCCAACAATGCGAGCAACGGTATTGAGCCAAGCTTTGCTCACCACTATGCGAGGAATGTAATCAGAGAAGGCAAGAAATCGAAGGAAAAAGTCGATGTGTATTCCTTTGAATTACTGGCCTACCGGTCAATGATTAATCCCGATTCACAACCCTACCCGCAAAATGAAGATCAGAAATTGCCGGATTACTTCATCACCGCGGACGACATCACTCCGATGCAGCATGTGGATGTGCAGGCGGCAGCCCAGAAATGGATAGACTCATCTATTTCAAAAACTGCCAATGTGCCATCGGACTACCCATTTGAAGAATTCAAGGACATCTATCTCTACGCCTACGAGCGGGGACTTAAAGGTTGTACGACCTTTCGGTTCAATCCCGAGGCTTTCCAGGGTGTCCTGGTAAAAGAAGAGGACCTGGAAAACACCACCTACCAGTTTACGCTCGAGGATGGTGAAGTCATTGAAGTTAAGGGTAATGAGGAAATTGAATACGACGGTGAATTGCATTCAGCGGCGAACCTATACGATGCAATAAAGGAAGGCTATTACGGTAAGTTTTAGGGGTGTTCTAACCCTGACACACTTGTGTTCAATACACACTAGTTTACAATAACTGTATACATAAACAGTAGTTTCTGTCTTCTGAGAAGGCAGAGAAAAGATGGCGAGATACACTATGACAATCAAGATCGAAAAAAATATCGTCGACTACGGCATTAAGAAGGACGAGGAAGAAGTCCAGGCTAGGCCTGTAAGAGATTTCATGCATGAGGAAATCGCCCGGCCGGACGAGCTAAAGGGTTACACCTACAAGATCAAGACACCGCTTTCCGATCATGCCATGTACATCACCATCAATAACATTGTCTTGAATATTGGTACCGAGCACGAAGAGGAGTTCCCTTTCGAGGTATTTATCAATTCCAAGAATATGGAACAATTCCAGTGGATCCTTGCTCTGACCCGAGTTATTTCTGCAGTATTCAGAAAAGGTGGTGACGCCACTTTCCTGGTGGAAGAACTCAAGCAGGTATTCGACCCACAGGGTGGGTACTTCAAAAAGGGGGGTCGGTTCATGCCTTCCCTGGTCGCTGAGATCGGCGAGGTACTTGAAACGCATATGCGCAAAATGGGACTGATTGAAGACGAGGAGTTCAGTGATGCCCATAAGGCACTGATAGCAGAAAAAAGAGCTTCCCTTGAAGGGGGTTCTAAAGAAGCAGCTAATGCCGACGGACAAAGTCCAACTTTCCCGCCGGGCTCACAGCTATGCAAAAAATGTAACACCACCGCCATGGTCTTGATGGATGGTTGCATGACCTGCCTGAATTGCGGGGAAAGTAAATGCGGATAATCGCCCGGTAGAAGCCTTCGAATCACAGCCATTTAACTACAGCAATGAAGACTTACCTAGAGCAATTACAGTTCATATTGGAAAATGGTGCCACCCGCGCTGACCGCACCGGTGTTGGAACAACCTCCTGTTTCGGCATGCAGGCACGTTATAACCTGGCGGATGGCTTCCCCGCCGTTACAACTAAAAAACTCGCCTGGAAAGTCATGTCCTCCGAACTGCTCTGGTTTATTTCCGGGTCAAACAATATCAATGACCTGAAGAGCATCTATGGGAACAACAAGATCTGGGATGCAAACTATCAGGACTATCTGAAACGGTTGGGTCTCGACAACAACGGTGGAGACATGGGCAGGGTATACGGCAGCCAGTGGCGAAACTGGCGGAGCCATGATGGCCGGCAGATAGACCAACTGCAGGAAGCAATCAACAGCATCAAAACCAACCCTCAATCCCGCCGAATTATTGTCAACGCCTGGAACCCGGGTGAAACAGAAATGGATCAGGTAGCACTCCCTCCCTGCCACTGCTTTTTCCAGTTCTATGTGGCGAACAATAAGCTCTCCCTACATATGTACCAGCGATCAGCCGATATGTTTCTGGGTGTACCATTTAATATCGCTTCCTATTCATTGCTACTGCATATGATCGCCAAGATCACCAGCCTTGAACCCTGGGAGTTTGTGCACACAATCGGCGACGCCCACATCTACCTTGATGCTGTCGCACAGGTAAAAGAACAGATCTCCCGGGAACCACTGCCCCTGCCGGAACTGCATATCGAAGACAGAGGCCAGGCATCAATTGACGATTTTATAATGTCTGACTTCATCCTGGCTGACTATCAATGCCACCAAGCAATAAAGGCCAGGATGGCGGTATAGCCCTTGGTTCGCGACTCTCACATAAGCCAGGGACAACCTGTAATTCAACTCTAAACAGAGGCTGCACAGCCTTTTTTGATACCTGTTAAAACCCCAACAACCTCGATATAGTAGGCACAGGCTGGCGGCTGGAATCCCCAGTATTGCCGCGCACCCTAAGCCAAGGGAGGCTACTTTGGAGCAGGATGTGAATTCTGTAGATAGACCCACCAATGAGGATGCCTATCTGCAACAGCAGATGGATGACCGCGAGGCTAAATGGCACTCGGAGCGAACTGTCGTACTGCGGGTCTACAACTATTTTCGAATCATCCTGTCTTTCTTTCTACTCATTCTTTTCTACGAGGTGCCTGGCCAGACATTTGTCGGCTCCTTGTCCCCGGAGTGGTTCCAGACGGTCCTGTTGCTATATCTGATGCTCAACGTGGGAACCGGATTTGTCATACTCGTAAGCAACGATAAACGTGTCTCCGGAATACCGGTCGCCACCTCAATCGTTGTGCTGGATATATTTTTCCTGAGCGTACTTTTATTTACCAGTGGTGGTATCAATAGCGGGCTCGGTTATTTGCTGGTGTTCTCCGTATCCTTCGGTAGTGTGATGCTCGCTGGTTCAACGTCTTTCCTTTTCCCGGCCATTGCAGCCGTTAATAGTATTTCCAGCGAGCTGTACCTACATAACACCGGAACAATTGACGATTCCCACCACCTGTTTCAGGCGGCATTGCTTGGCACTTCCTTTTTCATGGTCAATTATTTTTTCCAGTATGTCTCCAAGAAAATCTATGGAAGAGAGCAGGAGGTCGTTAGTCTTTCGACACTCTCGCAGGCTCACAAGGTCGCTGAACAATCGAGGCGGGAGCTCGAAATATCCAACTCCCGCTTCACCGTATTATTGTCTTTGACCGATGAGGGAGTCATTGGGCTAGACATGCAAGGCGAGGTGACCTTTGCCAACCCAAGTTCCTGCCAGATACTGGACATAAGCTCTGGTGATCTGGTCGGAAACAGCATCCAGCGATTTATGATCGAGATTGATCCGCACCCGGAAAACCCACGACAGCAGATCCTGGAACTGCTGGGAATCAATACTGATCTCTGCTACGACCCTGTCAAATGGCAAACAGCAAGAGGGGACTCCTTTATCGTACAGTACACCAGCCAGGCCACCATCGACAATCTGGGTGAGAGAACGGGTGCTGTCCTACTCCTGCAAAATGTTACACAGCAACGGGAGAATGAAGAGAGGATTCAATACCTCGCAAATTTTGACGACCTGACAGGCCTTCCAAACAGGACAAATTTTCAGGAAGTCGTGAAAAGTGCCATGGCCAGAACACGCAGGACAAGCCGCTCAATCGCAATACTTATTGTGGATACAGATCACACCGGCGTAATCAATGAAAAGATGGGCCATGAGGCTGGTGATCAAACACTCAAGGAAATTGCAACGCGCCTGAAATCAGCCCTCCGGGAAGGTGACATGGTTGCCAGGCTACACGGTGACCAGTTCGCCATTATGCTCGTTGACCTTGACCGCGCTGAAAATGCGGCGATCGCGGCAGATAAAATCATCAAGGATACGGCAGCCCCCATGATGATCAAAGAAACAACGCTTTCCTCCAGCGTCAGTGTCGGTATTGCTGTTTTGGATGAGGATCACCGCAATTCAGATGACCTCATCAGCGCAGCCGTATCGGCGGTAGAGCATGCCAAGGATGAAGGGCGCAGTACCTATCAGTTCTACCATCCGAAACTTCAGCAAAGAGCAGAAGAAAAGAAGCGCGTACAAATATTGCTCCGCACAGCGACTGACAATGATGAATTCGAGCTGATGTACCAGCCCATTATTTCAGTGAAGGAAGAGCGGATCTACTCATCGGAGGCACTGATTAGGTGGTTCCCCGCCGACTCAGACCCGATCCGCCCAGACATATTTATCCCCATTGCCGAAGAATCTGGCCAGATTAGCAATATAGGCTCGTGGGTACTGTCGACGGTGTCGCACCAGGTCAAGCTTTGGAAGGAGGATCTTGGCGTATACCCATCAGTTGCCATCAATATTTCTTCCAAACAACTCAGAAACAGCATCTTCCGGGAGCAGTTTCAGGCAATGATTAAGGACTATGATATCCCTATGGAGGTGGTCGAGTTGGAACTCACGGAAACCGGCGTTATGGAAGACCCTGAAAGATGCCTCGAGGAACTGCTCAAATTACATGAAACCGGCGTCAAGATCTCCATCGATGATTTTGGTACCGGCTATTCATCTCTGGATTACTTGCGCCGGTTGCCACTGGATATTTTGAAAATTGATCAGAGCTTTACCTTTGGAATTGGCGAGTCAGAAAATGACGAGGAAATAGTCCGGGTGATGATTCGTATGGCCCATGCCATGGGGCTCAAGGTGATCTGTGAGGGAGTGGAAACAAGGGAGCAGTTTGAGTTCCTCAGGGATCATGAGTGTGATCTCGTACAGGGCTACTATTTTAGTAAACCACGAACCGTGGACAAAATTACTGAACTGTTTATCGCTGAACGCGATGGCACCATAGACATTATGGCCGGTGAAGCAGGCTAACAACCAGGCATCTTCTCGACCGTAGAATCCAAAATATTCCAGGTTACTTATTTAGGTTCAATAGCTCGGGTTCAATAGTTTAGATCTAGAACTTTAAACCCTGGGCAGCATCATCTAGCGGACTAGAATAGGCTCGCGTCAGCCGGTGCAGGAATTCAAGCCCGTCAAAGAATGAATCTTGAAGAATTCTTTCGCCCCGACCATGCGCCCGGTTCTCTCCAACCACATGAAATATACCGGAAACACCATATACCGGGATCCCTGCATTGCGAAAATAGAGGCCATCGGTCGCACCGGTACTCATGGATGGAAGTACAACCACGCCGGGCCACATGCTTTCGCTTATTTGCCTTATAGGCGCCAATATTTCCTCTTTGAGTGGTGAAGGTTTACTGGCTGTCGCCTCGCCAATCGGTGTGATTTTAACCCCCTCATCGAGAACGATGCTTACCAGCGTGTTAAAAACCTCAACAGGCGGGATACCAGGCAGGATGCGACAATTGACCGTAGCCTTTGCTCTTTGCGGCAAGGCATTTTCAGCATGGCCAGCCTCAACTTCAGTGGCAACGCAGGTAGTTCTGAACAGAGCGCCATGATCCCTCTCCAGGAAAGCAACGCTTTTCTCGATCGGTGGCGTCTGCAGCAACCCCGGAACCATGGCCGCAGCATCGCTAGTCATGGTGCGGGCAGCAGCCCTGAACATAGCCCTTGTTGTCTTATTGAGGCCAAGGGGAAACCTGTAGTTCTCTATTCGAATCAGCGCCTGGGCCAACTGATAAATCGCATTATCCGTTCTTGGGCGAGAACTATGGCCACCGGGATTCGTTACTTCAAGGGTATAGGACTGGTACACTTTTTCGGCAGTCTGGACACGGTTTGTTACGTGCCTGCCCTCAGAGATAGAGCCTCCGCCCCCTTCATTAATAACAAAGGCTGCATCCACCAGTTCTCGATGCTCAGCGAGAAGGTATTGGACCCCGTTGTCCGGTCCACCCTCCTCATCTGCGGTAAGGGCAACAATAATGTCTCTATCGGGGCTGTAACCCTGCCTTTTCATCCAGATAAAATTGGCGATATGAATCGCAGCCTCATCCTTATCATCAAGGGTCCCTCGACCATAGAAATGTCCCTGCTCCTCTCGAAATGTAAAGGGATCAAAACCCCAATCCTCTGGATTTGCTTCCACCACATCCAGGTGCGCCAATAGAAGTACGGGTTTCCTGACCGGTGCCGGGCTGCGGAAACGGGCCACGAGATTGCCCTTACCAGGCGCATTGATGATGACTTTTACATCTTCAGCGGGAAATCTGGCGGCAAGCAGCCTGTCAGCCATTTTTTGTGCGGCAATGCCCGTATCTCCGGTTGAATGGGTTGTGTCTGTTTCAATCAGTTCCTTAAATATGTCAAGAGCAAGCTGTTGATGCTCTGTGCGTTCACCAGCAGTCAGTTGATTTGCCGCCACCAAAATAATCAAGAAAATGAGAAGCTTCATATCCATTCCAATTTACCTTTTGCGAAGCATAGTATTAAATCCACTTCCAGTAAATTTGCCCCTAATTCCGATTTGATAGAACATCCCTACAGCTATGACTGACTTCAAAAAAGGCCAGAGATGGATCAGCAACGCAGAACCTGAACTGGGAATGGGGAAAATTATTCGTCTCGAGCCTCGACAGGTTTCCTGCTTCTTTGAATTAGCGGGTGAAGAACGTACCTATTCACGAAACCAGGCCCCTCTCACCCGGGTCAAGTTTAACCCGGGTGACCAACTACGCACACAGGATGGCATCACCATAACGGTGTCGTCAGTCACCGATCATGATGACACCTTTATTTATCATGGCGATTACCTTGGCACCAAAACTGTAGTAATCGAAACAGAACTTGACCCGAACCTACTGTTTAGCAAACCCGCAGAGAGGCTATTTACGCACCAACTGGATGAGAACCACTGGTTCAATCTTCGCTACTACACCTTACTGCAGGCTGCACGAATGGCGGGTTCCAAAGTGCAGGGGTTGTGCGGGCCACGTGTGTCTCTGATCCCCCATCAATTCTATATAGCAAATGAGGTCGCTCACCGGTTTGCACCAAGAGTTCTGCTGGCGGATGAAGTGGGGCTCGGCAAAACCATAGAGGCTGGGCTCATCATTCATCAGCAACTTCAAACCGGTCGCGCAAGCCATGTTCTTGTTGTGATACCACCCGCCCTCACTTTTCAGTGGTTCGTGGAGATGATTCGCAGATTCAACCTGCAATTCACCGTCCTGAATGAGGAACGGTGCCAACAGATCACTGCCGACAATGCTCAAGAGTTTGATGATGGAGAGCCGTCACTCAATAATCCATTTGATGCACAACAGCTCGTTATCTGTTCGCTGGATCTCTTCACGGGCAGCGACAAGCGACTTCGGGAAGCAATCGATAGCGAGTGGGACCTTGTTGTTGTCGATGAGGCCCATCACCTCAAGTGGAGCCCGGATGGAGCTAGCCAGGAATACCTAGTTGTAGAGGCCCTATCCCATGCGGTTACCGGTCTGCTGCTGCTTACGGCCACGCCCGAACAGCTTGGCCGAGCCGGGCATTTTGCAAGGCTCCGTCTTCTTGATCCGAACCGCTATCACGACTACGACACATTTCTAGCTGAAGAGGAGAGATTCCAGGAGATCGCAAGCGCTGTTAACCAGTTGCTGGATGGGAATGGTGAAACCTGCGCCACTGCGCGCAAGCAAATACGGGCGCTACTGGATAACCAGGATGCAACTGACGACGATCAACTAGTCGATGCCGTCCTGGATCGCCATGGAACAGGCAGGGTACTGTTCAGGAATGTACGCTCCTCTGTTGATGGTTTTACCAAGCGAATCATCAGACCACATGCACTCCCCGCGCCATCTGAATATAACGACGCTGAAGGCTACTACCCTGAAACCGAGCACAACAAGTGGACCAGTTTTGACCCGCGGGTTACCTGGCTTTGTGGCCTGATCTCAAACTCCCAGGAGAAGTTTCTAGTGATTTGTGCCCACCAGAAAACTGCCCTTTCCCTGGAACAGTATCTGAAAAACAAAACGACGATCCGGTCAACCCTGTTCCATGAGAGCATGGACCTGATTGCAAGGGATCGCTCGGCCAATTATTTCTCACAAACCTACAAGGGTGCGCAGGCAATGATCTGTTCGGAGATTGGCAGTGAAGGACGAAACTTTCAGTTTGCAAGCCAGCTTGTACTGTTTGATTTGCCCCTCGGCGCCGATTTGCTCGAGCAAAGAATTGGCCGCCTCGACCGGATAGGTCAATCACAGGATGTGGGCATCCATATCCCATATATGTCCCCATCCAAAACTGAGAACCTGTTTCGCTGGTACCATGAGTCTATGGATCTGTTCTCACAGCCCAACCCCGTCGGTCAGAATATCTATGATGAATACTTTGACGAGTTCGACACTACTCTGGACATCGATGCCTTTATCGGCCGTACGGCCGATATAAACGCTGACCGCCGTGCAAGCGTAAACCTGGGGCGCAATCGTCTGTTGGAACTAAACTCACACAGACCACGAACGTCCTCTGCAATCATCGAGAATATTACTGCCCTCGAGAACAGCATGGAACTGGAGCGTTACATGGAAATGTCATTCAGCGCTTATGGCCTCGAATCAGAACCACTCGGAGATCTCGTGCATAGCGTCAAACCAACTGAAACCATGATTCGTCACACATCTGTAAGTCTTGAAACCCTTGATCACTTCCACTACCCGGAGCTTCCAGAAGAGGGTATTGCAATAACCTACGATAGGGAGACGGCGCTCTCTAGGGAAGACGTTGGATTTTTCACATGGGAGAATCCAATGGTACAACAGGCGCTTGATGTTGTGCTTACGGATGTTACGGGAAACAGCGCCATGATCGTAGTCAAACACCCTGCCCTGCAGACAGGCACGCTGCTGGTTGAGGTTCTACACCTCGTTCAGTGTATTGCACCTGCTGAAATCATGGCAGACCGATATATACCCCCTATGGTCTTGCGCTCTGTAATAACACCAGAGCTGATGGACATTTCAGGCGCCCTCGAATTCAGTGAATATGAGAACAAACTTGATATTCCCGCTGACACACTACACAAAGTCCTGGACTCACAGCTTGACGGCTTAAAGAAAATGTTGGATGCAGCCCAGGAGCAGGCTAGAAACAAGCTACCCTCTCTCATTGGTTCTGCAAGAAGTGAGATGTTTGATGATCTGAATTTTGAGATCGAAAGACTCGAACAGTTGATGAAGGTAAACGAAAATGTCAGACCTGAAGAACTTGAGTTTCTAAAGCTCAGAATGGAACTCCTGGCGAATGCTATCGAAGGAGCAGACATGAGAATGGAAGCTGTAAGGGTAATTGTTGCGGCCTAACCAGCCTTGCCCTGACAGTATAACTTCCTCACAGCCGGCGTTGATGCCGCAAGTTGTAGCGGCAAACTTGAACCAGCCCCCAAAACATTCATAGGCTTGCCAACCAGGCTCAATAGACAAATCCGGACAAGTACCAGCGGGTCTGTGTAGAATCAGCCTCTTCCACCACAAGAGACTCAATCCAGTGTCAGCAATTGTTGTCATCGGCGCCGGGCACGCTGCGGGGCAGTCAGAGTATTCCTTTGAACGTAGTGATAATCTGCGAGAAGGATAGAGATGCTTAGAAAAGCCTAAACTCTCTGAAAGGGCCTATTAATTTAGGGTAGTACGTGAACTCCCCCATCCAATTTCTCCTCTAAGAAGTTTCAATACGTTCTTAACTTTAATCGCCCGTTCTAGCATGTGTGACGTCAGCCCATACGGCACCACCTAGCCCTGTTTGCTAAGAGACACTTCTGCTAATTTAAACCGAAGCAGAGGAGTTTCAAAT
>MDTC01149555.1_pt1 | contig 27785 bp, 28 predicted proteins | sample 811181 | NCBI WGS metagenome assembly MDTC01 (sample SAMN05326644, study PRJNA326480) | marine metagenome | isolation source: seawater | place: Pacific Ocean: North | collected 2011 | reverse complement strand
TGTGTATCAGCAAAAACACCGTCTGAAAAATCAGTACCTAACTGGTTTTTAATAGCCTGACAAGCAGTTTCCGTTTGTCCGGTCAAATTTAAACATAATGTGGAAACGTCCTCGTTAATTTTTTCTAATTTGTCGACAATAGTTGTTTTTGGTGGCATATATATATAAATAATAATAAATTAATCTTTCAATAGCATTGCTGTTGAAACACCAGCTGCTATCAATAATCCAATCATTACTGTATATTCTATATTTTTACTTGGAGTTTTTTTTTTCATATCTTCTAAAAAAGCGTTTATAGTAATATTTCTTTCTTTCTTTTCTTTATCCATTTTCCTTAAATAATTTGTGTGTTGTTCTTCATAATTTGTCTCAAGTTTACTATTATAGTTTTTAATTTTTTTGTAGCTAAATTCGTTGTCATTTTCTAACTTTAAATTACTTTGTAATTTGTCATTTTCATCGAATAAAGATTCTAATTTGGTCTCAACATCTTCGCCATCACCATCGCCAGCTTCCCACAAAATATTATCTACAAACTTAGTTTGCAATTTTGTATGTTTAATTAATGGATTATATTTTATTTCACAGTCATAACAATTTTGAAACTCTTTTCCTTCATTGCTGTCTTTGGGGGCATCGATAGGGATAGGTGTGTTGCCATCAATATAATCTTGACAAAGGTCAGAACAACCGTCAGTAAAAGATTCTTTATAATTTTGAAAACTTTGCTTGTTGTCAGCACTTACATAACCTTTCCATGTTGTTTCGTATTCATTTAAAGCTATTTCGTCGTCCTTTATAGAACCATATTGTACTGTGTCGCAATTCTTCCATGAATATATGCCATTGTTACTACTATCAATATGGTTAGACGTACAGTTTTCACGACTGTAACTGTTTATACCTAACTCACAGTCTTTTTTATATTGTTCACCGTAAGTATGATAATTTCTAATATAGTCCTCATCCTCATCTGGTTGGTTTTCTGCAATATTTATATCATTACATCCTTTAAATTGTCCTGCTTTTGTACCATCAGCATACTTTTCCCCAGATATATCGGTTAAGATTTGAAGAGTTAAGAGTTTGTCTTCTTGGGCAAATTGGGTCGTTTCTTTCCACCTTGTATGACGATATTTAGTAGGTACAACACGTTTAGTACCAGGTATTTTTCTCCATTTATAATGTGGTGTTCTTTCTTCTCTGTATTCTGTATGACTGTATACTCTATCTGTCCAACAACTTCTTTGTTGCCAAAAAAAAATGGGACGACGACACGTACGCTTGTTTTTATATATTTTCTTTGGTATTGTTCTATATGTGTAGTGGGAAAACTCTTTAACAACCGTATCAGGTGGGGACATATAACTATAACCATGTTTTATAACTTCTCTGTTATTCTTTGTGATAGGATCATCATAATATGGTGTTTTTCTATATTTTTCATATTTATTTGCATGAAAAATTGCATTGTCAAATTCTACGACATTATTATCATTACCTTTATGTTTAATATCACATCCAATCTCACATATCCCTACATTAGTTGCTGAATTACCGCATACAGTATAACAGTTAGTTAAACCTGTTGTAGCATTCTCAGTGTTTTTTTCAATGATTGCCTTTAAATCAGATTCATTTCCAGGAACATTTGCAGTAGGATCTGCGTTCATACCTTCAATTATAGATTTATTTATTTTTTTTAAATATAATTTTCCTTGTTTAGTAGTCATTTATATATATAAATTAATAATATATTTTACAATTATAATATATTATTTTAATTTTTAGACATCATTTTTATCATTAAATAAATAAATATTAATGAAGTTAATCCAATTGCTCCATATTGAATTTGAAGAATAGATATACTTTTAAGAAAATCATCTCGTGACGTATCAAATGCCTTAATATCATCTGTAATACCTTTACTTTTTTTAACTAAATCATTGTATTCATTAAATGCATGACTTATTTGTATAGATTTTATATTTCTTTTATAATCGTCATTTGTTTCTCCTCCTTCCAATTTTGCGTTTAGTTTTAATTCTCTTAATTTTCTTTTTTGTTCTTCTTGCTTTGCAATAAGGTAATTTATTTCAGGATTTTCATATTGTTTACATTTTTTGTTATTTACAAAATCGACAGTGCCATTTACATATGATGGGAAGTTGGTAAATGTGGGTTGATCTTTAGGACAAGTAATAGGAAAATCTACATGATTTGGTAGAAATGTATTTTCACCAGTACTATCCTCATATAAATAATATTGGTTATTAGAATTTAAATAATATATATTTCCTTTTGCATCTTTCACATTCTTCGGCTTGTTCATCTTCAATTCGGTATCCAACTCATCTTTTTTTTCTTGAACCTTTTTATATATATAAGGCATGTATTTATTTTCAAGGAAGTCTATATTCTCCTTTTGAATATCATTATCAGAACAATTAAAGTTGGTTCGGAAATCGTCGTCCTCTTCGCTGCCCTCCGTATATTTATCCGTCATCTGACCAGCATCATCTTCCTCTTTTGCAAATAATTTGTTACACTTACCCGCAAAAGTTTCAATATTTTTGCTAAATACCATAAATTTATTTTTATTATTTAAGAATTTATTACCTTGATTTAAATTATGTTTATTTGATTTCATTTCTAAAATGTTATTTAAAAAATTTTTAATAGGATTCATATAAATACAATATAGAAGTTTATTTTTTCAATAATTTAATAATATAATATCCCATAAACCCCATTCCTAAAACATAGTAAATTAAATGCATAGTTAATTTTGTATTTTCTTCATAAATATCTTTTTTTAATTGAGTTCCTGTTAAAGATTTATTATTGATATTATTATTATTAATACGTATATCTGACAGCTTATTTAAATTTGATGATATTTTGTTCTGTTCTCTGATTTTTCCTGTAATGATACCAATTTGTCCAATTAATTGGTTCTTAAACTTTAAAATAGGCGCAGCCGCAAGATCTACATCTACATTTTCGTCATTTATTAATGTTTTAGAATACTTACATATTAATTCTTGTTTCTCGTTCATAAAAACTTCTCTTGATTTATCTGTAATTTCTAATTCTGACATTTTATATAATAGTATGATAAAATACAAATAAAAATATATAATTTGTATTTTATTTATTGAACACAGAATCTGTAAAATTCGGTTGTAATAGAAGTAGGACTAGACCTTGTTATTTTACATAATTGCCCTGGTCTTAACCCTATTGCTTGTGCCACAGGGTCGAATCTACTAATTTCAGGAACTTCTGAGTCTTTGGTGATGTTAAATTTTTCATATATTGAATTTTTAGCGATATCGGCCACAATTACATGAGGAGGAACCATACTATGATTTAAAATATTAAATAAATATTGTTTCATATGATAAATATTTACAAAATGACCATCTGTAACATATATCATTTTCATAAGTTTTGTTAAAGTATCATTTGGTTTGTGTTTCGTAAATATAATTAATTCATCATCCTTATTTAATATATTTTCTTCTGTAAATATATTGTCTACATAATCATAAACATTTGTTTTTCCCAATTTTTTTTGAATGTAATATTTTACATAAATTTTTTTACTATTTACTTTATGAGTTAATAACATATCTAACTGATTATTTGAATACATCGATTGTATTTCATTGATACTAAAATCATTCCATTCATCTACATCATACCCTCTTGTATTTAATAATTCTAACATAATTTTTCTAGATTTATAAATATTTGAAATAGTTAAACTATTTTCTTTAATAGTAGTCATTTCTAAAATATATAGATATTTATTTATATATTTTATTTATCAATTTTATTATAAGTCAATTTTCACTCCTTTTTTAACATTTGAATCACCATATTCATCAACATTACTTTCCTCGCCTTCTTTATTTAATACAGGAGGTGTTAAAATTTCTAAATCATTATTATCAATATCACCATCATTAATTATTGTAATCTTTTCCTTTTTTTCTTCTTCGTCATCGTCTTCGTAATCATCTTCAACAAGTTCTCCGCTTGAATTAACATTTTTTTTAGACAAATCACTATAATTACCTATTTCTCCCTCCATTTCCATCCATGGTGAAGGCGTTTTTTCAGGTTGATTAAATCCAAATTCCGGTGATTGTGGAGGTGTTTTTTCAGGTTGATTAAATCCATAATCTGGTGATGGAGGAGTTTTAGATTCATTAGAAGAATTGGGTGTTATTGAAACAGGAGACATTGAAACAGGTGACATTGAAACTTCATCAACCGGAGAGTCGATAAAAGGATTTTTATATTCAGGTTCTTTGGATTCTATCTTAGCTTCATTAATAAAATTAACATCACCCTCCATCGTTGGAATTTTATAATTTTGTTGTTTAAAATCAAGTTGGTCCCAATCACCATCGTCTTTATATCCCATTAAATTAGTAGGTAACATAGGGATAGATTCTTGTTCAATCATTATATTTGTATTTTTAAAATAATTGTCTTTTTCTGATTCTAATATTTTTTTCTTATTTTCATTGGCTATTTTTTGTAAATCACCGAACTTTGTTATTTTTACAATATCATCACTTTCTTTTAAAGAAGTTAAATTATCAACGTTGTCTTCTGTTATAATTCGCATTTGAACATTCATTGCTTGTAATTCTTGCATTAATAATTTAAAAGCATATGGAATCCTAACTACGCTAAAATCTTTACCAAATTTGCTAACATTTTTAATATTTATTTCATTATTAATATTAGTAACAAATTTTACTGGTCCATCTACAAATGGAGATAAAAATAAATTATTTCGTTCATTATAAATAGCAACCGTACCACTTTTATTACATATTGCCATGTAAAATTCATCACCACGAACCATCATTGATTCATTTAAAAAGTAATTTAATCCGTGAGCAATTACACAATCGCGATCCATTTCACCTATACGCAATCCACCATTATTTGCTCTACCTTGTACGGTTTGTCGTGTTAATACGGTTCTAGGACCTGTTGCTCTATAATTAATTTTATCCTTAGGCATATGTTTTAATCTTAAATAATAAGTTGGACCAAAATATATTTCAGTTTCTAATTGTTCACCAGTCATTCCATTATATAATATTTCATTACCTGATGAATGATAACCTGCTTCTACTAATGCTTTTCCAAATAGTTTATCCTTTGGACCTTTCTGCATAAATGCCGTACAATTACCGAACCCACCATAAATAGCAGCTGCTTTACTTGTAATTGTCTCAACTAAATGACCAATCGTCATTCTGGATGGCATTGCATGAGGATTTACAATAATATCTGGTCTTATACCACTTGCCGTAGTTGGCATATCTTTTTCATCTAAAATAATACCAATTGTCCCTTTTTGACCAGCTCTTGAACAAAATTTATCCCCAATTGCCGGTATTCTTTCTCCTCTTATTCTTACCTTAGCAATTCTTTTTCCTTCTTCCCCTCTTGTAATAAATGATTTATCAACTCTACCAACTTGTCCTTTTTTTGGTACAAGAGACTCATCTCTATAAGAACCTTCTTGATTACCCATCAATGGAACCGTTTTACCAATTACAATTGTTTTTTCAGTTACTTTTTCATTTTCTCGAATTAATCCAGTAGTTTTATCTAATTTAGAATAATCATATCCAGGTTTCAAATCATTCACATCATTATCTTCTATATTCATAAATCGTTTATCAATAACAGCATTTCCAACATTTTTTGTTTCCTCATGGTCTTCGTACATATTATAATACGTTGTTCTAAATAATCCCCTACTTAATGAACCGCGGTTTACTATAACAGCATCTTCAACATTAAACCCAGTATAACACATAACAGCAACAATAGCATTTTCACCATAAGGATGTTGCTCTTTTGTGGCATAATCTAAATATTTACTTTTTGTTAATGGTATTTGACCATAATTTAAAAGATAAGATGTTTTATCTATCCTATTTCTAAAATTACTATGAAATACAGAAACACCTTGTTTTGCTTGTCCACACGCAAACGCATTTCTAGGATAAGGATTATTTTCTGGAAAAATAACTTGATTTGCCATAATGCCTAATATTAAAGAAGGATGTATTTCTTGATGGGTTACATTATTTTTTATATAATCGTCTCTTGATGTTGTTGATTTAGCTATAAAATTACCTTCACATTCAATTGTATCAACATATTCAACCACCGACGCTTGTTTTTTTAATACTCCGTCTAATATTTTTGTATTACTAAATTCTGCATATTTACCAAATCCAGTAGTAATTTCTTTAAAAGATATTTTATTATTATCAAATTTAGTTATAATATCAGGTCTTTCATGACTTAAAATATTATCTTTATTTGAAAACATATAAAATAAAGGTCTACATGGTCTTCCTGAATCCGTCCATATAATTACTTCATTTTTCTTAATATTAAATGATATACTTGTATAAATATTTATAATATTGTTACGTTTCATTAGTTTTAACTTTTCAACTATTTTAATTGGAAAATGCACTGATCCAATCCAAGAACCATTAACAAATACCTTACTTAACATTGATAATTCTTTAAAAGAACATTCTGTTAGTAATTTCATACCTAATTCACGAACTAATTTTATATATGGTTTTCCACTTGTTCCACTAGTAATAATGGTTGATGTAGATAAATGTTTATGTAAACCGACATTACCTCCGTCTGGTGAATGTACTGGACATAAATAACCCCATTGTGTAGCATGTAATAATCTGGGTGCAACTATTTTTGCTCCATCAGCCGCAATTGGTAAATTTGTTTTTCTTAATTGACATAATGCTGAAAAAAAAGATAATCGATTTAAACCTTGAACCAAGCCTAATCGTTTTGTATGTTCTTCTGCTCCCCAATTTCCCTTAAATCCTTTACGAAATCCTTCTTCAACTATTCGTTTAGAAAACATTTCATTAACATTATTTAAAATTAAGTTTTTAAAATCCATTCCATGATACGTTTCCCCATTAACCGATTCATAGAAAAACTTAGAATCAATATATAAATTTATGGATTTTAATTGTTTTGTGTAATATTCTTTAAATAATTGTGAAATTAATGTTCCGGCTATTTCAATTCGTTTATATCCATAACTATCTCGATCTGTTGGTTTTTCATTTTCATTTACAACTAAAAGTAGTTTTTTTACAATATAACCCAAATACAACGCTTTATTTTTAAAATTTAACTCTCCTATGTGTGGAATAAAATATGAAGATAAAACATCTAATACATGACTAACTGTTTTATGTTTCATTAATTCAGCAATAAATTTTAAAGCTTGTGTTTGTGTAAAAATATGTCCGGCATCATGAACACATGGTCTAAAATATTCTACTAAATAATCATATTTATTTATATCTAATAAGCAAGTTTGTATAATATCTTTATCAGATATTACTCCTAGCGCTCTCATAACTATAAATAAAGGAACTGGTTTTCTAACATTTGGGATGTTAACAACTATTTGTTTATTTGATGATGTTATTTGAGGTGCAACCATTCTAACCGATAATGTTCGAATAGGTTTTGATGAATCTTCTGAAACAGACCTTATTTCAGCTGCATGACTGTATGTTTCATTATAACTATCTTTTACATATAAAATATTATCAGCTCTTCCTTCTTGACTCATAATTACCTTTTCTTTACCATCAATAATAAAATATCCTCCAATATCATTACGACATTCACCTATATTAAACCTTGCTTCTGGTTCCAATCCTCTTAATAAACATAAATTAGATTGTAACATAATTGGAAATTTGCCCAAATATATTTTTTCTAATGTAATTGTTTCTTCATGAATATCGTATTTTTTTGGTATTCCAGCGTGTTTATCAGATAAAGGTCTCAATGTATTGTCTCCGCTATTATTATCTATTAATATAGTTACATCTATAACAACATCATAATGAATTGTAAAAGCATAACTCATATTTCTAATACGTGCTTCATTTGGGTACATATAATGCTGTCTTTCTCCATCTTCATCTTTATCATAAATAATTGGTTTACCGTAATATATTTTATCAGCATTTCTGCCTCCAAAGTATATATTTGCTTTGTGTTTAAAAACATTGTGTTTGTTGTCTTTCGTTCTATAAAATTTCATAGGGTTTTGATTTTTAAATACATCCTTAATACCAGAATCAAAAAATCTATTATACGAATCTAAATGATGATTTGTAAGAAAATTAGGATTTTCTTTAAACATTTTGTCTATAATTTTCCATGATATAGAATCCATACTTATATATTATCTATAATGAATTTTTTAGATTATTATTTTAAAGTTATTAATAAAATAATAATTTGTAAAACTTATTTTTGTTTTTTATTTTGGGAGAGATGTTTATTGTAACATTAAAAATACCATTCCAATTAATACAAACATACCAATAATAGGAAGAAGAACCAATAACCAAGAAATACTTGTAAATCCTTTTTTACATAATACATTAAGTAACCATGTCCATAATACTACATATAACAATTTAACGGCAAAAAAAGCAAAATTATGACAAGGAGTTTTTACAACCATATCACCAATTTTATAAACAGAATTATCTTGGCAATTTTGAATCAACATAGATATAATAGCAATTAAAGATATTGCTAAATATAATTGAGCAGGAGTACATAAACGATTAAATGTTTTCATTAATTTCATTATATTATAATTGTAGATAATTAATAATAAAATGATAAATTTATTAAACGGAAGGAGGTGTATCCGTCATTGTGGCGCCGACACTTTGTTTATGTATAGCTGGAATATCAATAGCATCAGGATATTTAACTAATGATTTTTCCATTTCTGGATGTATAACTGGATTTGCTGGAATAACCTTATCATTGCCAGTAACTAAACTAATAGCATCTTTACCAGCATTCATTATATTATGTCCAACATAAGGTATATCTCCTAAACCAAAACTATCTAAAATACCGCCCCCTTCTTGATGTGGTAATGGAACACTTGTGTTTAAGTTTGTTGATTCAGGATGTTGATAATCTTGTGGGTTCATTTGATTTAATTTAATACCAGTTATTCTTTCTCCCATATTACTTCCTCCATTCATTTTAACCCTAAACCTTCTTTTTTTTGTTTTTTTCATTCTTTTTTTATTTTTACCTTTTCGTCCCTTACGAGTTTTACTACGTTTTTTCTTTGCCTTTTTGCTAATTTTAATTTTTTTACCTTTTTTAAACGTTTTCACTTTTTTATGTTTATTAAAACGAACGCGCTTGGTGTGTTTTCTTTTATTTCTCTTTCTTTTTAGTATTGATTTTACCATTATATATATAAAAATAGATATAAAAAGTTATAAAATTATTAATTAAATATAATTATTTTATATTAGTAAATATCTATATGCGTAAGCATGTGCCGTCTACAACATATTTTATTTAAATGTAATTCGTCCATAATTTCACCTTCTGGTGTTTTTTTAATATTATTTTTAGTCATGTAAATAACTTCATTTTTATCTAATCCTCTAGATGTTTTTATTTCATTAACTCGCTGAGTATAATACAGATATTTATCGGCTAATACTTTTCCGCATGTAAAACACTTAATAGGTATAATCATTATTTATTAATATATAATTATAATAAATAATTTTAAATCAATTTATTTCTTATATCTTACTTTTTTTATTTAAGTAATAATATTCATCATATTTCATATGTGTTTTATCTTCTTTAATCATAGGTCCTAATTTATTTCCTTCCACGCAATTACTTCCATTTTTATTTGTTGCCCATACACAACAATTAACTAAATTACAAGAAGTTTTACTATTATTTAATTTATTACAAACCTTTTCTAAATCATCTGATTCACATAACAAATTAAACTTATTATTCATACCTTCATAAATAAATTCAATCGTATCACTTTCTTTTTTCTTTTTATCTTCTTCTTTTTCTATATCATCAAAAGAAAAATTGTATAAAGAAAATGATAATAATAATATGATTAGTAAAGTAACACCTATTACTATCTCTCCCCATTTTTCTTTCATTGATTGGGTAATTGATCCTAAAATATTTCTCATATATGATAAGATTACATTAATTTTATTATAAATTATAGTTATTCTTCTAATAATACCATTCCATTTGTTGTTTTTGTTTTTCGATGTATTGTTTTATTTTTTGTTATTTCAATATGACAAGATTTACAAATAGGAACTAAATTAGCCGAATGATTTTTATGAAACCATTTTTTTTTATCTTTAAAAAACCCTTTTTTATTTGCATGTTCTTGTGGATTTAAATGATGAATATCATCAGCCATATTATCACAATTATTAATTGCACATTTATTTTTTATAATAGTTGAATTGTATCTACTTTGAGTTTTTAACAAAATATTGTTATTTGTATTTGCATTTCTAATACCATACGCTAAATCTATAAATTCAGCTGGCATATTTAATGACCTACATACCGCTAATCCATACATACCTTCACCAGAACCTTTTTCTAACTTTCTTTTATAAACTAACATATCATTAGCATTATCATATTGAACAGACATATGATACATCTCTAATTTGTCATTTAATAATTCTTTTATTCTAGGTATATTAATCAATTCATGAAAATGTGTAGCAAAAATAAATGAAGATTTTTTATTACATAAATAATCTACTCCGCTAGCAAATAAAGCTAACGCGGAATCGATTTCTGTTCCAGAACAAAGTTCATCTCCTAATACTAAACTATTTTCACAACAATTAAGTAAAATGGTTCTTAATTCACACATTTCAACAGCAAACGAACTTAATCCTTTAAAAATATTATCATTGCCCAATATTCTTGTAAATATTGATTTATATGGATAATAATTAAATTCACTGCATGGAACAAACATTCCTGATTGTGCAAGAATTACAGAAATACCAATTGACTTAATTAAACTTGATTTACCAACAGCATTTGTTCCATATAGTAAAATACCATTTTTATCTGTTTTCAATGAAATATCATTTGGAACATATGCTTCTTCTTTATTAAGATGCTCAATTAACGCATGTCTCATGTTTTTTGCTTCAAAATAAGAAACTTTGTCAAGTTTATTATTAATAACTGGTTTACAATAATTATAGTCTATTGCTAAAAATGATTTTGTAAATAAAATATCTACATTTGAAATATAATTGATTGCATTTGTAAATTCATTATAATATGTTTTCAAACCATCATTAAATCTATAAAAATAAATTTTAATTAATTCCTTCATATTACTAGCGTCTTGCATCATTGATATGTAAAGTTGATTTAGTAATGGACTAGTTATTTTTTTATTTCCAGATGTCCCCGTTGAATATTTAAAATAATGTAAATCTAATTCAAATTCAACATCTCTCCCATCATAATCAGATTTAAATTTCAATAATAGATTTCTATTTTTTTTAGGTGAATATGTATTTAAATAATCGGCAATAGAAATTTTTAATTTTCCACATCTTTTAGCTGTTAATTGTATATAAATTTCATGTTTTTCGGTAGAATGTATCCTAATTGGATCATTTATTAAATTAGATAAAAACTCTTGTATTGTTTGTAATTGTTGTTTATGTTCTATTTGTTTTTTTTCAGCATTATCTAAATCTTTAAATAATCCTTTATTAAAAATATTAACTATATTTTTTGGATTTTCATTACAATTTTCAATAATAACCGTGCTTTCAAACAAAGTAATCAATGTTAAAATATCATCCATTATATCATTATGCTTATATGATTCATTTCCTTTTACTTTTAAAAACGACTGAATGGTTTCATCTTTTGTAAGATTTTTATATGTTTTGTAAAATGAAACAAGTGTATAATAAATCAATGGAATTTCACTTGGTTTCAATATATTTAAAATAATTTTTCTATATAATTTTTCAATATCTCTAATATTATTAAAGTCTTTTCTATAATCATTAATTTTATCCAATGGTATAGTATTAATTATATAATCCATTATTTCATATTCATTATTTAAATAATCAATGTTGGTAGAAGGGTGTAGTATTATATCTTTCATTCTACGCCTTCCCATTGCTGATTTACATCGATTCATCATACTTAAAACAGATGAGAATTTATTATTAATAGATTGGGATGTATTTATTACATTAAGTTGTTTTAAACAATGTGTTGCTAAGTAAACGTTATCTTTTGGTGTTTCATATTTAGGTTCGCTAATACATTTAAGCAAATGTTTATTGTGTTGAGTGATAAAATTTAATAAAAAACAATAAGCTTGTGAACTATGAATAAAAACATCCATTTGAGTATTTTTCATAAAAAAGTTGTAATCTGTAATACTAAATATTTGTTTAAATAATTCCCTTCGAAAACTTTCTTTTTCACAATTTTTAGCTTGAATACTTAACTCAGTATCTTCTGTTAAATTTATTTTATGTATTTTATCTGATGTTAATCCAATAAATTGCACTATTTCATCGATTTTATATTTATGTTTATAATTATGAATAAATATAGTTTCACTTGGGTTATAAATTGAAATAAACCGATCTAACTCATCAAAGGCGGTTGAATTATGAATATTGTTATTTTCATATTTAAATTCAAATAATTTTGATTGTCCTGTAAAATTATCTATAAGTGCTACACCACAACGAAAATGTGGTAATTTATTAAAAACATCTTTTGTGTATGTTTCTATCCAAATAACACAACAATAATTAGACATTTTACGATTACTAGAATCTATATTTGTGCTAGGAGAAAAAATACCCTTTTCTCTTCTTAATTTTATTTTTTTTTTCTTAACTATTTTTTCAGCATATTCTTCCCAGACAATAACCGTATATCCTTCATCTAATAATTTAGGTACATATTTTTGAAGTGGTTTATGAACTGTAAATCCAGCCATTTCTAATGGTTCATCTTTATATTTTCCTCTTTTTGCTATTTGACAATCCAATATTCTTGAATATTCAAGTAAATAATGGTCTGTAATATTATTTCGTTTTACACCATATATTTCAAAAAATGACCCACATTGCCATATTAAAAATATTTTATCACCAAACTTTTTTTTATATTTTTTAAAATTCTCAAAATAATTGTCCATCATTGCAAGATTTTCTGTATTTTTAGACATTTACTATATAAATTGATTTTAAATCTTTAAATCATTTCAAAACTTTAATTCTCGATTCATTTAACGTAGTGTTTAACTTTTTTTTTATGTTTTTAGGTGTAATTATTTGTAAATCTCCTATTAATAACATTGTTACTAATGGATTGGGGAAAATAGATTGGTCCAATTTTACACGATGTTCCACTGTATTTGAATATACAACTGTTCCAGATGGTTTATAATTTTTAATTCCTTTTTTTTCAGCCATTTCATATGCTTCTTTAGAACAAAAAAAACCTTTAATTATTATTACTCTTGTTCCAATAGGATACATTTTATATATTAATTAATAATATATCTTTAATTAATTTAAATAAATCAAACCATAACAGGTCTGTTTTATTAATATATTTAACATACTTAAAGATTATTGACAAATTAATATTATATGAATTTAGAAATAGAACAACAATTAGAAGAAAATAAAACGTTATTTAAAGATATATTAGATGGAGAAACAATGGAACTTACTAGAAAAAATATACAAAAAGCGACACCAAATGGAATTAATGTTGTGAATAATGGATTTGCTTACAGTGATTATTTTAAAATGGGAGGAACAGTAGCAAAAATGAGTTTAAAATCAACAAAAAATTATTATAATTATATCAAAAATAAGAATGTTGAACAAGAAGAATGTTGAACAATAATAAACTAATTAATTTTTAAAGTTATTTAACATTAAATATTAATTATCCATGTAATTATGAAGTAACGTGTTGATATTTTTGTTATAAATATCGCCTGATAAAAATGAGTTTTCGTATATATTTCTGACAATATGCTCAGGTGCCGTTGATCCAATTTTAATTAAATTATGTTTCCTTAAATAAGTTTTAATTTTACTTAATGGTCTTTTTTTAAGTGTATTTGTATCTTTTAATATTTTTTTTCTTGTTTTTTGGTTTTTAATTAAAACGCCAACCTTACCATTTTTTTTTCCAAGATGTATAAATCGTTTTGTTGTTGTTTTTAATTGTTTCATTCGTTTCAATGTTTTATTTTTATTTGACATATTATATGGTTTAAATACAGTAGGTTGAGATGATTGTTGTTTTAAATTTTCTAATTTTTGTCTTCTTTCAAAAAAAGGGTCTGTATGAACAGATATATCATTATTATCAATATGTATAGATGTATTAGGTTTAATGGTTGGTTTTTTAAGTGTTTTATTATAAATAGAAAATAATGGTTTTTTCCCGTGTTTTAAAATACCATATGGTGGGTCTGGTTTATTAGCGTTAATAAAAGAAGTGTTATTTGGTAAACTATTAATAGATAAATTATTACTAGGTAGTATGGTTGCCTTAGGTATGTTTTGTTGAAAAGGATTTTGTATTAAAGGTTGTTGTAATATATTTGATGTATTAATTTTTATTGAATTAAAAGGTTGTTGTTGTATAGGTTGTTGTTGTATAGGTTGTTGGTATGTAGATTGTTGTTGTATAGGTTGTTGATGTATAGGTTGTATAAAAGATTGGTTTTTTTCCATTTCCATTTTTCTAGCTAATTTTCGTTCTTTTCTTTTTTGTTTTCTAGATTTATGTTTGATAGATAGTTCTTGTAAATAATTTAAACTTTCTTCTAATTCATTTTCAAAATTGTTATTATCAGTGTTTTTTTTCTTATTTTCTTCTTCTTTTTTCTTTTTATGTTCCTTAATTTTATTAATTAATTTCATTTTCAATTCTTTATTTTCTCTTTTAGCTAGTTCTTTCTTTTCCTTTCGTTCCTTTCTTTCCCTTTTTTTTAAGGTTCTACTTCCACCTATTTTAAAAAAAGCAGGATTAACGGATATTTTTTTAGTAGACATTTAATTATTAAAACAAATTAATAATTAAATTTTAACTATTTTATTGATTAAATATACATATTTGCCAATAAACCTCTTGAATCTTCTCCTCTGGATTTTACTTCATCATTCTTTAAATATAATTTAAATCCATTTTCTACATCTTTAGAATTAATTTTACGTTTTTCATTTTCAGATAAACAAAATACACGGCGACTATGTGCTATTTTAACTTTTGATAATAACGTTTCCATATCTCTCCCAAAAAACTTAAAATAAGTTTTGTTTTTTTCAAACCATCGAGTTGGTGTTTTTTCAATAACCCAACCACAATCTTTTACTTTTTTATTAAAAATTAATTGTAATTCTTTGGCATTATAATCATCAATTTTAAATCGCCATATAAATCTAGAATCCAATCCTTGATTATAAGAAAAAAAACATCGTTTTAAATCTTCTTCATACCCGGCAATAATTACCATTAATTCGTGTTTATGATTACTTAATGCTTCACATAAAGTATCAATACATTCCTTGGCAAATGTATCTTTTTGTTCTTTATTACCCAAAGCATATGCTTCATCAATAAATAATACACCTCCAATAGCACTTTTAATAACTTCTTGTGTTTTTAATGCTGTTTGTCCTAAATATCCAGCTATTAAATCTGCCCTTGTTACTTTTTTAAATACATTTTTTTTTAAAATACCTAATTTTGAATAAATACCGCCAATAATATGTGCTGTTTCTGTTTTACCCGTGCCTGGTGGTCCGTATATTACTGTATGCATAAATTCATTATTTATATCTTTGTTTTTATGAATATGTAATTTTTGTATGAAATAAATGATTTGATCTAAAATATTTTCCTTTAAATTATGCATTCCTATCATTTCATTTAAACGCATTATATCTGGTTTTATTAAATGTATTGCTTTCATATCAATATTATATTCAATCTCAGAAGACAAAGGATATGTTTCAGCTAACTTTATCAAATCTTCAATACAATTTAAAGTTACTTCAATATTTACTTTTCTTTTTATTATAGCTGGCGAACGATAAATCTTTTTTGGTCTTTCATTATTATAATTGTATTTTTTAACATTGAAATCATTATAAGTGTTGTGTATATTTGTTAATGTTCCGGCAATATTATTTTTTGATTCTTTTGCTGTACTTTTGTTATAATTATAATTATTCAAATAATAAGAAAAATGTTTTTTTCGTTTATTACATGATACATTTTGTTTATTGTGTTTATTCATTATAAAATTATTAATATTATTGCTTTTATTATCTTTAAAATTATAAAAAGAGTTTAATTTTTTATCTTCCAATAATAATTGATTATATGATTGATCCAATAAATTTTTCTTTACAGAAGTTATTTTTAATATCTCATCGAAATCTTTACACATCTCATCAATTAACTCTTCGATTGTTTTTTCAACTGTGTTATGTAGGATGTTTTTTTTGAAATTTAAATGATTTAATGAATTATCAAAAATATTATGAATATTCATAGACATATCTGTAAAAATGTTATTTATTTTATCGTTTTTATTATTTTTGTTGATTATATTTGGTGATTTGTTATTATTATTATTCATATATATATCGAAATAGAATAATGTAACCAAAAAAATTTATTCTTATTTGGAATATTAAAATATAAAATTGATTTTTATATAATTAATATATTTTATATTACAAAATGTCGGAATATAATGAATTAAATTGGAAGGTAATTGAAAGTTATTTTAAAAATGATCATTTGGGTAAATTAGTTAGGCATCAATTGGAATCTTATAATCATTTTATAGATGAAGATTTGATAAATACAATTAATATGTTTAATCCAGTTGTTATTCATTCAGAAAATGACAAAGATCCTGAAACAGGTTTATATAAATTGGAAATTATAATTACATTTACAAATTTCCAAATGTATCGTCCAGAAATACATGAAAATAATGGGGCTACGAAAATCATGTTTCCACAAGAAGCAAGACTACGTAACTTTACTTATGCTTCTACTATGACGTTGGATTTAAATATGGAAATTAAAGTAAGATATGGTGATAAACTTCAACAAATGGAAACTCATTTTAAAAAGTTACCAAAAATTCATATTGGAAAGATGCCTATTATGTTAAAATCAAAAATTTGTGTATTGAATCAATATAAGCATTTACATACGGATTTAGTAGGAGAGTGTAGATTTGATCCAGGTGGTTATTTTATAATAAGTGGTTCTGAAAAAACAATATTAGCGCAAGAAAGGGCGCGTGAAAATAATGTTATGTGTTTTAATATTAAAAAAAATAATAATAAATGGTCTTGGTTAGCAGAGATTAAATCAATACCTAAAAATAAATGTATATCTCCAAAGCAAATTAATATGATGATATTGGCAAAAAATAATGGAAATGGTCATACGATTTATATACAAATACCTAGAATTAAACAACCTATACCATTATTTATATTGTTTCGTGCGTTGGGTATTTTATCCGATCAAGATATTTGTAAATATATATTATTAAATATCAAGGAAGCTCAAAAAACCAATATTATTTATTCACTTAAAGCATCTATTATGGAAGCAAGTAAATATATGTCTAAAGAAGAATGTGTTAAATACATTGTAAATTATGCTATGTTTACGCCAATTAATATGGATAAAGAAGAAGGGTATAAAATGAAATATAACTTTACTGTTAATGTATTGGAAAATGATTTATTTCCTCATTGTGATACATTTCAGCAAAAGTTATATTTCTTGGGTTATATGACAAATAAATTAATTCAAACATCTTTGGGATGGAAAAAACCAGGAGATAGAGATTCATATCAAAATAAACGGTTAGATTTGGCAGGAGTTTTGTTGAATAATTTATTTAGAAACTATTTCAATAAACTGGTGAAAGATATGACTAAGCAAATTATAAGAGAAATAAATAATGGGTCGTGGAAATCAACATTTAATTACAATAATATAATAAATAGCACAAATGTTTATAAAATTATAAAATCAACAACAATAGAAAATGGTATTAAAAGAGCATTAGCGACTGGTGATTTTGGTATTAAAAATACAAATTCAAATAAAAGTGGTGTTGCACAGGTATTAAGTCGTTTAACTTATATTTCATCACTAAGTCATTTAAGAAGGGTAAATACACCAATAGATAAAAGTGGTAAGTTAATACCGCCTAGAAAATTACATAATACACAATGGGGTTTTATATGTTTAGCTGAGAGTCCAGAAGGTGCTGGTGTTGGTGTTGTTAAAAATCTGGGGTATATGACACATATTACTATTCGTTCAAATATAGATACAATTTATAATGTATTAAATGATAAATATATAGCAATTGAAACATTAACTCCATTGGAATTATATGGACAAGTAAAATTAATAGTAAATGGTAATTGGATAGGTATTGTGGAATCAGAAAAGGTTTTATCTACCTATAATTATTTAAAGGAGTGTAAATACAGTGGAAAAATAAATATATTTACTAGTGTTGTATTTAATTATAAAGAAAAAGAGATAGTTATATGTAATGATGCTGGTAGATTAACTAGACCAGTTTATAAAATTAATAAAGGAAAAACATTAATTAATGATAATTTAAGGAATGATATTAATGGTAAAAAAGTAAATTGGAATGATATGTTAATTAATGGTGATTATGGAGAATCGGTAATAGAGTATATTGATCCAAATGAACAAAATTCAAGTTATATAGCAACTTGTCAAACTAAATTAAAGTCAACCATTAGTCATACACATTGTGAAATACATAGTAGTAGTATATTTGGATTATTAGCTAGTTGTATACCATTTCCAGAACATAATCAATCGCCTAGAAATACATATCAATGTGCCCAAGGTAAACAAGCAATGGGAATGTATGTATCTAATTTTAGATCTAGAATGGATAAAACAGCATATGTTCAAACATATACAACTCGTCCTTTGGTTGATACTCGTATTATGAATATAATGAATTTACATAAAATACCTTCTGGTTGTATGGTTATAGTAGCTATTGGTGTATATGGTGGATATAATCAGGAAGATAGTATTATATTTAATAAAAGTAGTTTAGATAGAGGGTTGTTTTCAGCAACATTATATCATACTGAAAAAGATGAAGATAAAAAAATACAAGGAGATGAAGAAATAAGGTGTAAAGCAGATAAAACAAAAACAAAAGGAATGAAATTTGCTAATTATAATAAATTAAATAATCAAGGTGTAGTTCCAGAAAATACGTTACTTGAAAACAGAGATATTATTATTGGTAAAGTAGTTCCAATAAAGGAAAATAGAAATGACCATACAAAATTAATTAAATATAGAGATCAAAGTAAGGTATTTAGAACAAAGGAAAATACTTATGTAGATAAAAATTATATTAATAGAAATGGTGATGGATATACCTTTGCTAAGATAAGAACAAGAACATATAGAATACCAACGATAGGAGATAAGTTTTCGTCAAGACATGGGCAAAAAGGAACTATTGGGTTAGTGCTTCCTCATGAATCAATGCCAACAAGTGCAAATGGTCTTACACCGGATATTATTATTAACCCTCATTGTATTCCATCCAGAATGACAATAGGTCAATTAAAAGAAACTATAATGGGTAAAGTTTTATTAGAATTAGGATTATTTGGAGATGGAACTAGTTTCAATGAACATCATGTTGTTGATATATGTAAAGAATTACAACATTTAGGATATGAAAGACATGGTAATGAAGTATTATATAATGGGTGTACTGGTGAACAATTAGAAACTAGTATATTTGTAGGTCCTGTATTTTATCAGCGTCTTAAACATATGGTAAATGATAAAACACATAGTAGAAGTATTGGACCAATGGTAGTATTAACACGACAACCAGCGGAAGGTAGATCAAGAGATGGTGGATTAAGATTTGGAGAGATGGAGAGAGATTGTATGATAAGTCATGGTGCTTCGGCATTTGCAAGAGATAGAATATATAATGCTAGTGATAAATTTCAAGTTCATGTATGTAATAAATGTGGTTTAATTGCTGTATTTAATAAAGAAAAAAACATTTATCACTGTAATACTTGTGAAAATAAAGTTGATTTTAAAAGGGTGTTGCTTCCATATTCTTGTAAATTATTGTTTCAAGAATTAATATCAATGAATATTGCTCCTCGTATAATTGCAGAATAAATCAATAAACAATAAATAATATATTTAGAAATTTTTTATTTTTAATTAGTATAATGTCTTCTTTTAATTTTAAAAATAATAATTCTTTTAATAAAAGATTTAACGAATCTCATCGAATAATGAAAAAATATAATAAAAAAATACCTATTATAGTTGAAAAAAACGATAAATATAACGATTTACCTGATATAGATCGCAATAAATATTTGGTTCCAGCAGACACAACTATGGCTGAATTTATGTATGTAATAAGAAAAAGAATACAGATTACGCCTGATAAATCTATATTTTTATTTGTAGAAAATTTAGGTATGGTTCCAACATCTTATACTATAAAACAAATATATGAAGAAGCAAAAGATAAGGATGGTTTTATATATATAAAATATTGCGGTGAATCTACCTTTGGTTAAATTTAGAAGTATTTGATTTTGCCTTATTTTTATATATTATTATAGTATATAATGAGTCATCTAAGTAAAATTATAAATTCTTATACAACAAAAGGACCTACCAATGATGGTTCTAGTCGCGTTGCTATGATGAAACATGTCCAACGTAGAATTGCCCAATATGTTGATAGTGATAGTAAAACAGCAACTTTATTTGGACATAAATCTGGACGAAGTATTCAAAATGTAAGTTCTAATAGCGGAGATAGTAGTCAACGAACTTATTTTAATATGACATTCAGTGGATTATCTGTAAAACAGAAATAATTACTACTATTATAATTTATATAATATATTATGATAGTATATAATGAATAAATTTATTGCTGAATTTATCGGAACCTTAGTTCTTGTTTATGTTATTTTAGCCACTGGTCAACCATTAGCAATTGGTTTGGCACTTGCTCTTATTATTATGGTGATTGGCGGTATCTCAGGAGGTCATGTAAATCCTGCTGTATCATTTGCTATGTATTTAGGAGGTAAATTATCCCAGGAAGATTTGATTCCATACATTATTGCACAAGTTTCAGGAGGTATTGTTGCATTAGAACTTCATAAAAGAATGTAAATATATAAATCGTTCTATAACTCAAATTAACATATATAGTTATCATAATATATGTTAATAGTTGTGATTGCTTCCATTTTAATATTAAATGCAATATTCTGGGGATTAATACCAGTAAGTAAATATTCTCCACATCAAATGTTGTTAGATTTTTTCCAAATTAATTATAAACCAGATGTTTTTTTCCATTTAATTATAGGCACTACATTTTATGTTTTAGCTGTTATTTTAATACATCGTAGTGATTTACTTTTTACTAATCAATCTATAAACGACATAAGCAGCCAATAATGATAATCCAATATTATAAGAAAAAGCAAGTTTATTATTTGAAATTTGATTAATATTGGAATTGGAATTTAAATTAAATGTTGAAATTTTATTTATATTATCGAATGATTCTCGTAATTTTTTTATTTCATTGTATTCTCCTTTTGAGATAGGTTTATTAGATGGTCCAGTTGTAACAGGACAAATACTAGTAGGACATCTTACACATTGAGGTGTTCCTTCTGAAAATGCTTGAAACATAGCTAATGGATTTATTTTACCAATGTTTTCAATCATTCCTGGAACTAACCCTCTTAAACTACTACTTCCGCCTGTTATGGATTTTCCACCAAACCTAATATTTCCACTAGGAACATTATCAATATATAAAAATCGATCTGTTTCTTGTCCATCTAATTTACATTTAGCCATTGTTTGTAAAAAATACTGATTTCCTAATTTTTTTTTAACTGCTCTACCTGTACCAGATACTAATACTTCTGTATAATTAATAAGACCAGCAATATCTGCTGATAAAGCATCCATTGTTCCCGATGGACTCATACCTAATTCACTAGGAGAACTAATTGCTGATGAATAATCAAAATCTTGTCCCATAAAACTAGCCCCTCCTTTTTTTGATTGTTTACTTTGGTCGCCTTGTGCCCCTGATACTATATCTCCTATAAATGATTCTTTAGTTTTTTTATTAGATGTGTTATTTTGCAATCTCATTTATATTATAACAATATAAAATTATATTATTAATACATTTATGAATGAACTTATCAAATTTAAAAATCGCAAACTTAAACATAAATACAATAAAATATCTAATAAAGATGTTAAAAACGAACTACTTATTAGTGAAATAATGTATGAAATGATTGATACTATAATTATAAATATAGAAGAAAATGAGTGTAGAATATGTTTTGAAGAAGAAACTCCTGATAATCCTTTTGTATGGCCTTGTCGATGTAAAGGAACTAGTAAATTTGTTCATGCAAGTTGTTTAGAAACATGGAGAAATGAAAATATTGATAGACCTCCTTTTGAATTATGTATGGAATGTAGATATACATATAAATTTTTAAATGAATATCCATATGAATTTAAAGCAATTATTCCTGTAAATATTGCTGTTATATTTTTTTCATCCCAAATAATACCTATATTATTAACATTTCCTATTTCTCAAATAAATAAATCAAATAATGATTCTATTATAAATTTTTACGCCAAAAATCATAATGCTGGTTTTTACAGCCTTATGAAAATGTCAAGAGATTATTATGATATATTAAATTATGACTTATGCTATAATATAATAGTATTTAATCAAACATTATTATTAATGTTAATACATTCTACGTTTACCTTTATCAATGTTTATAGGAAAACAGAATATTTTAAATATGTAAAAAATACTTTACCAATTTATTTTCTTTATATGTTTAAGTTTATTATTCTATTAAATATAGAAAACACTGGTTATGATTGGATAACAACATTTTTAATATTAACATTTTTTTTTCCATTAATAGAACCGTTGTTTTACTTATCGGTTTTAAAACGGCATAATAAAATACTTCATGTCATGGATTTAGATAACAAATATATTTTACAAAATTATGACTCCGATAATGATGAAGATATATCACAACATTTATCAGATGTTTTATAAATCAATAAATATTATATATAAATATGATATTTATTACATTTTAATTGATTCACTTACCTTATTTGCTTCATCTCCATCTTTTTTTGATTTTTCAACCATAGATTTTACTTTTTCCGAATTTTTTTTAATTTTTTCCTTATTACTTTCTAATTTTATTTCTAAATCACTAATATTTTTTTTTAACTTTGTATTATTTGTTTTAATTTCATTAATTTTTAATTTTTGCTTGTATAACTCGTCTTTTTCATTTTGATTACATTCATCCATTCCTTCTTTAATCCGTTTTTTATAATTTATCATTTTATACAATGATATTTTTGATAAATGACTTATTAATAAAACCAATATTAAAAATATTAATAAATTAACAACATAATTTGATAACATATATATATATGTTGTAAGGAAAATATTTTTAACAAGCATCTGGATATTTAGCACAAGCATCGCTATTATCTACTCCTTTTCCGTTTTTCACATCAATTATTTTCTGCATATTTGTTTTATTTGTTGTAATTGTTTCTCTGTTTTTATTGAAAGTGTTTTTTAAATTTGAAAACTTTTTCATTAAGTTTTTTGTTGTATTTTCAATACTACTTATGTTAGTTTTGTTTTCTTTCATACTATTTTGAAAGCAAACACTTTTTTTTGATTGTGTATTTGGATTACAAGTCATTCCTTCTATTATATATTCTATTTTTGGAAACAACTGATTTGTTAAAATATGATTTATAATAATAAAAATAAAAAACACAATTAATAATAATTCAAGAGGCATATAAACTATATTTAGAAATATTTTTTAGTAGATTGTAACATTTACTTGTAAATATTTTAATCGTAATAATAAAATGTATATATGTTATATATATAATGCTGAAATATAAAGACATATCTTGCTGTTCTACTAAATCAAAATCAAAGGTAGAAACCATAAGTTTAATTCCAAATGATAGTGTATATCAACATAATTGTCCAAATAAAAGTAGGACAAGAGCAACTATTATTAAATCAGGGCAGCAACCAAATAATAGGCCATATTCTTATTCATACAGAGAACATTTAAAACATAAAAGATTTGCTACTTATGAGCAAAAATTACCAAAGGAACGTTCTTATGTAAATGGAACAACATTAACAAGTAGCACATCTGGTAATTGTAATACAACTTGTAATAAAACACATTTTAATCCTAATAATAAGAAATTTGTTCAACAGGGTGCTGTTACAAGTAGTACTCGTTTAGAACGATTAAAATACGATACCATTTCAAATTCAAATACTTGTGCAAATGATCCTTCAAAATGTACTGGGGTTTATGTTGGAGATAAACAACGTTTTACTGGTTATAATGAAAATACAGATGCTGATTGTCCGCAATACAAAGCAAAACATCGTTCCATAGGTGCTTATCCATATAATAGACGGTGTTTTCGTCTTTAATTAACATAAATGTAACTTTTAATAATATAAATAAAATAATTTGTATTTTTAATTTAACTTATATATATAAATAATGTTTACTATGAATCTTTTTAATAATAAATATGCTTCTAAGAACGAAAATCCTCATACAATTGTTAAAAACAATCCTTCTGTCAATAATACTAGAATAAATTGTAACTCTACTCCATTTAGAATGCCTTATAATCATGTCAGAAAAATTAGTAATTGTGGAAATTGTACGCCAAATGAGAAAATAAAAAAAGACCCCATGGCAATGGGTAGTGGAAATGGTAGTTGTTTTTGCTATGACCCTACCATTAAAAATTATTTAAATAAAAACGGCATACCTCAACATGATTTTATTTTTAACCATTACAATGTAATGTATAAAAGAGCAAGAGTATATGAAAAAAACACACCAAGTAATATATATGGCACGACTGATATATCAAATGTATACCAGTCAACTAATTCAGATGTATCAAATAATAACGTAGAACTTTGCTCCAAATTAGTGTATAAATATTCAAATTATACAAATAAAAGAAATGGAGCAACAAGTCAAAAAGCAAGAATAGCTAGATTAAAATACAATAATACAACAGCAATGAAATCCAGATTTTATAGTTTTAATTGTAAAGATGCATTTAGTTGTTTACAGTCTAATGAACATCCTATTGTTAAAGTAGGATATGCTTCTACATGTAAAGATAAAAAAGAAGGAACTAAAAATGTATGTGATTAAATTGATTTTAAAATTTAACTACGTATTTCAATTACTTAACTAACAAACATGTTAACTTTTAACAACATTAAAAATAAAAATACCAAGTTTTCTACTATTTATAATTCATCGTATAAATATGGATTTTCATCTCAGGAAGTAAATAAAAAATATTATTATCAAATCAATAAAATTAATAAGGTTTTATCGCCTATTAATAATTATAAGATACATCAAGGTTATCTAAGTATCAATGTTGATGATATTTTATATAAAAAAGATAACTATTTTAAAAATATAAATGTTGATTTTATCGATAAAGAATCAAATAAAGAGTATGTATTTACTCAAGACCTATTTTCATATATATCACAACAAATGGAACAATGTAAAACTATATCTATAAATGTAGGTTTAAATAATTATATATACGACAACCAAGAAAAAAGTTACTCAACTCATTCAATCTTAATTATACTTCATCCTATTAAAAACAAGAAATCAAAACATATCAACTATAATATGTTTTGGTTTAATTCACATGGTAGATCATTACACTATACAAATTTTCATATAAAACAATTATCATCTAAACGATTCAAAAAAGTTGATTTATCAAAACCTATTGATTTTATAATTGCTGAACGATTTGTAGAATCATTTAATACATTTAAAACAAAAAATAAAATCAAAAATCAAACCATTCATTATAAACCAAATGATAAACATAATTATTTAGGTTTAAATTTACAATTATATGATAATCATGGTTGTTGTTTTATTTTCCCTATTTTATTTAATCTTATATTACATACAAATTACAATAAATATTTTATAAATACACATAATGACAATGTTAAAATGGAATCTACTGTTTGTAGTTTATTAGAAGAAAAAAATGTTGAATTATTTGTGTATCATTGTTTGGGAGAGATAGATGACAGAATACATAACCCTATTATTCAATATTATAAAACAAAAGATGAATATAAATTAGATGAAGATTTAGACAGCCACTTAGATAAATACAAAGAAAAATTAATAAAAAATGTTTTAATAAAAACAATGGGATTTATTAAGCAAAGTTATTGGTCTATTGCATTATTCAATATTAAAAATTAAAAACAATACATTCAAATATGTATATTATAATATTTTTTTTTGTTAAATGGAAATGTTAAGAAAATCAAGTGAAAAAAATAAAATAAAAATAAAAACAACAATTAGTTGTCCGATTTCTATATGTGATGTAGAAGGCAAAGTTTTACCAAATGGTAATTATTATTTTACTATTAATGAATATAATGATAATTTTTGTAAAGGTTCTTTAACGGCAAAGGGTAAATATGGTGACTTTGTATTTAAAACAATGGATGTAATAAAAATGATGTCTGTTGCTCAATCAAGATTAGCTAGAAGATGTAATTTAACAGAAGATGGTATGCCTGACTATTTATCACCACCTATCTCTCCCGAAAATTCACATTTAAAACAATTAAATCAAGATGATGTTATTCAAAATTATTTTTATACACCAGATCAATGTTCTATATGTTTATGTATGATATCAGAAAATAGGAAAAAATTACATTGTAACCATAGTTTTCATAAACAATGTATATCAAAATGGTTATTAAAAGATGCAAGATGTCCTATTTGTAGACGTATACATACGGAACCCACAAATTATAACAATGATCTACCTGAATTCGAAACTACAAGTCAAGACGATGAACGTGTTCCATTGCCACCTATAAATATACGACGTAGGTATAATAATTATGTTGTTCCTCCTAATAATTATGTTGATCCATATGCTTATGGTAAATAAAATTGACGAAAAAAATAAGTTAAATATATATATTATAATTAATAAACAATATTTATCATGCTTTCTTTAAAAATGCAATCATTAATTGAAAAATTAGAAAATGAATTTAAACAAATAGAAATTAAGAAAAAACATAAACTACCTACTCTTACTCCTAGTTTAGGATTATTATATAAAAGAAAAAAAAGAAACAAAAAGAAACAAATAAACAGTTTCAATACACATATCAGTTGTTATCAATAATTTACACATAAAAAATAAAAATTATTATTTATTTTTTATGAATTTTAGCTTCTATCATTGTCACAAAACCCTAATCCAAAATTCGGTCCTATTTATTATGATGCTGTATGGATTTCAAAGGTTAAATATATTAATATTAAGTATGAATAATTAATTATATCCATAATTATATATAATATATGGTAGATAAAATATTAGCTTCTAGAGGAAGAAAAAGATTTAGAAAAAAGAGAACGCGTAAAAAAGTAGGTGGGAAACAGAAATATGGGATAGGAAATGGAATTTGTCCTACACCAGTTCAAGTTTTAAAAAATGAAAAC
>MDTC01072860.1_pt1 | contig 27807 bp, 32 predicted proteins | sample 811181 | NCBI WGS metagenome assembly MDTC01 (sample SAMN05326644, study PRJNA326480) | marine metagenome | isolation source: seawater | place: Pacific Ocean: North | collected 2011 | reverse complement strand
TACTGAATACGGAATGTTGTTCTTTTGTATCCAATTCATTACAGTTGCAAAACCCTGTAATGGTTCTAGATTGGCAAAGAACTTCTCAACAAACTCTGGTCCTTGATTGGTTAGTTCCATTATGCTTGCTAATTGTGCTTCTGCATCTCCAATATCTCTATAACTTGTAATTTGTTTGCCAGTCTTATTGCTGTACCATTTTGCCCAAGCACCAAAAAAGTCTGCTTGTACTCCATCCATATCCAAGTATAAATGTGGTTTTTCTTCAGCTTCTCCAAATACTGCTTGCTTTGCTCTAGCAAACCAACTCTTTGCCTTTTTAACTTTAGTATCTTTGTTTTTACCGCCCCAATTTATTTTGGCGGCAATACTACCAGGAGCATTTTCAGTTTTGTTTCTACCAAACTTTGCTCTTAGTTTTGCGTTAGGCTGTGCGTTTTTCATTGTATTTGCTACAGCGTTACGTGTATAATTAGGATCTATTCCGGCGGCTTTACTTAGTTTATCAGCATCTTGACCTGTTTGTTTCATAGTATCAAGATAACCTTTATTTGGAGCCACCATTGTATCTACTGTTCTTGGTCGTAACATTGATTTCATTTTCAAATGCTTTGCTTGTTTTGCAAGGGCCGCATCTTTTTTAGTTACTGGCATCGGAATGTTTTCACCTAATAGTTGATCTTTATTCATTTTATACCCACTTTGTTTCCATTTGTCTTTAAGTGCATCAAGTGCTTTACCTAACTCAGGACCTGACTTCATACCTTTTGCAATTAAATCATTTCCAGTAACAGGAAACTCTGGTGCTTCAAAGTTAGCCACATACTGTATCATGTCATCTTGATTATTATATCTTGCTAATGCATCTAGTAATTTACGATCTGTACCAGCAATAATACTATCAGTATAAAAATCTTTGTTAAACTTTTTACCTTTGTTACTAATAAGGAAATCTAACTTAGCCTTTTCCTCATTACTCATTTTCCACTTGGCACCAATAGAATTATCGTTGGTAATTCTAGCAAGATTGATAATTGGATCTCCACCGTCCATTAAATCTTTGTGTATTTCTGCTTGCAATCCTATTGCTTGTGAAACACCTGTGTTATTCATTGCAGTGAGTACTTCTTTAATATTATTACCGCCAAGTATTTTACCAACTTCGCTCCATACTCTTTCTACACTAAGTTTCTTTAAACCATCTTTGTTTGCTGTAATTGCTTTTAGTGTATCCTCATCAAACTTTGGATTATCTAAACGTCCTTGGAATCTAAAATAACGTAAAGCACGTAAGTAATCTTCCTGTATACGTTCTGCAGGATCACCAACAAACTTACTTACTTTATCCTGTAGATCATCCATACCACCATGATAATCATATAGATTGCCTTCAAAATCCATGCTCATAGCGTTATATGTTAAATCTCTACGTTTAGCATCTTCTTCCCAACTTTTAACAAATTCTACTTTTGCAAATCTACCATCTGTTTCTTGATCACTACGAAGTGTTGTAATCTCAAAAGGTTTGTCATTTATGACGGCTGTAAGTGTTCCATGTTCAACACCTGTTGGTACAGACTTTATACCAGCACTGTCAAATACTTTTTCCATTTCATCTGGTGTTGCATCTGTTGCTAAATCTATATCTTTAGGATCTTTACCCAAAGCAAGATCTCTTACAGCACCACCTACAATTCGTAGTTCATATCCTTTTTTCTTAAATGCTTTATCTAATTCTAGTAGCTCTGAGCTCATAACATTCTTTGCTGGTAAAACTTCTTCATTAAATGCTTTGGTTGTAAGTTTCTTTGCTAATTCTCCTTGTGGGTGATTAGGATTAATACTTACTACTTCTCCATTCATTAACTCACTTATATTAACAGCTTTTCCAATTTTGTCAATAAGTTGGTGAAGTTTATCATTTTTATCATGTTTTATTTCATAGTTTGGTTTGCCACGAACTTCAGTACGTTGTTTTAATTTTGTATCATAGATGTGTAAAACATCCATGTCTTTACCACGTTCTAACTGTAATTTATAACCCTCTACTATTGATTCTGTTTTCTTTTTGCCAGCACAATGCGCCTTTTGACTAAACCCTTTTGGATTATTACAGTTTATGCTCTTCTTATACTTCTTGCTCCAACCTTCATTCTTTTGTCTACCACGTCTCATATTTCTTAGATAATGAGCTCGTTCTCTCTTTGCACCAGTTGCAGTACTTGCAATTTTATCTAATTGTGCTAGTGTGGCATTTTTAGGAATGCCCAATGCTTGAGAGGACTTTTCTGTATAGATATCTTTGTATGTAGTTTTACTAAAATCTTTTACAAGTTTTAATAATTCTGTTGCTGGCATGTTAACACGTATAATATCTACATCTTGTCCTGTATTAAGTGCCGCCACCCAGCGATGATGTCCATCAATAATATAATTATCACTACTAACTATACTTGCCTTTTTTAATTTACGTTTACGCAGAGCTTTTTCTACTCCCTGATCACTGAATTCACCTTGTACTGCTTTTAGTGATTTTGCTGGTACTGTTTCTTTTTTAAATTCTGCACCATTGTCCTTGAGGTAATCCATGAATTCAGGATAATCTTTTGTTGCTACTTGTGGCATTTCAGTACGTTTTATGCCCATTGTATCTTCTGGATCAGGTTTTACTATTTTAAATTCTTTTACAAGTTTAGGAAATTCCTCACCATATCTTTTTGCAAATATTTTCATTAAGTTTCTAGTATCAATACCTTTGAAACTTCTTCCTATCTGTTGTGCATAGTAACCAAATGCATGTCTCCAATTACCGCCATTTTCTTCCTGTTTACGTTTTAAAACTTTGTATAGATAATTTGCCGCCCTGTCATAATGACCTGGAAAGGCTTGTCTATGAACGAAGCGTTTTAAATCGCCAACAGGGCTTTCATCTATATCATGGATTTTCATATATGTATTTAGCCAAATCAGGATCAAAGTCCTTTAACTTAACCTGTCCTCTGGCGTCCCAATATTTAACAACTTGCTTTAATTTTTCATTATATGGCTTATATGGTTTTTGTAGTTCACTTATTATATGATCACTTCCCCATGCTAAATCTTTATGTTTTTTAAACCATTCAAGTATATGAGCTCTAAATCCTCCTGGCAATCTCCATAAATGTAATGGACTATTTCCGTATGCAGGTCTTATGTTTATCTGTACATCAGGAAATTCTGCTTTTAGATACAAAATTAATCTATGTGCTACTCTTATACTTAAACTATTAACAGTAATATCCCAACATTCAATGTTGAAGTGTTTATAATACTGATGCATAACTCTAAGTTTTTCTGTGAAGTCTGTACCTTGTCGTACATATTCATCAACTTTACTCATACCATCTATGCTTACACGCATATGTAAATTATACTTTTTAAAACGTTCTATGTCTTTTTCTTTAAGTAATCTTGTACCATTAGTATTAATTACATACTTTGCATTAGGTGCATAGCCCATCATGTTATGCAGAACATCTTCAAAATTGTTTACATAAAATGGCTCACCGCCTGCCATATACACATGTTGTAAATTTTCATCTATACCTTTAAATATATTTTCCCAGGCTTTTTCATCATTACACCAGTCCATTGTTTTAGGGTCATGATCTACCATAATCCTATCAACTGTGTCTTGATCCCAACCATAATGTTGTGCCATATCTGGAACTAGCCTATACAACATTGTGCTACTATAACTATTGCACATAATACATTTAAGGTTACATGTATTTCCTATACGAAGATCCAACCCACGTATTACTGTATCTTCAAAAGGATCATTTGTTCCAAATGTGCCTCTTAATGCTTTTTGCCTAAAACTTCTAACACCCTCTGACTCAGGTTTAAAACAATGTTCACATCCTGATGGACAGCCACCCATAGCGAATTTCTCTCGAACTTTGTTGACTGCTTTACTGTTCCAGATTGTCTTTAAACTGTTTCTTTTTATATTGTAGGGTAATCTGTATTCCCCATTATTACAACATAGAGCAGGAATACCTTTATGCCCTATATGTGCATAATTAAAAGGATACACACAATAATTGTAGGGGTGCATTAGGTTCTAGGCTTTTTTGGAGTAGTTCTAGGCGGTAATACTTCTGGACTAAACTTTACTTTCATAACAGGTGCATCGTAACTTGCGCCTGGGCCACCAGTTTTATCTGCTTTGTCCTGAGCCGCTCTAGCCTGGTCATACATTTTCTTGTATGCTGGCGTGAATACTTTTAATTCTTTTTTGTTTGGTTTTTGGTAAGGATTTTCTAATCCAGTCATATGTGGTTGAACTCTTAAACGTTGAGTTGATCCTTGCTCATATGCTTTTTCTACATGATCCTGTAATGCACTTGAAGTTTTTGCTGTAGTTGGTGAACCACCCATTACTAGTTGTGCAAGTTCTTTAAAACCATTTTTAGTTCTTAGGAACCATTCAACTTTCTTTTTCTTGTCATCTTCTAAGTTATCATATACATCAATAATACGTTTTGCAGTTTTTGGCGTAACGCCAATAGTTGAACCATCATACATTCTAACTGGAAATGCACTGTTATCTTGACGTGATGATACCTTATCTAAAACTATTAAAGGATCACTTTGTTTTACAACTCGTTCCCAAACTATATCATGCGACTCATTTACAAGTCCTAAATTATAGAGTGTGTGAATAGGATCTTTTGCATTTCTTTTCTTTAATAATTTTTTGTTATATCCAAAGAACTTTGCCGCCTGGCGTTCTGTTTCTCCTGGCTTAACATCTACAGTAGTGTTGACACCTGGTACTATAACTCCATCTTCTTTTAAATTATAGCAATTACATTTTTTGCAACTAGAATCACATGAGCATTCATTTACAGGTGCTCCGCAACATTCTTTGCTACACATTAAAACACCGTCTTTAATCCAGGTGCCTTTCTTTGTGTATTTGTCAGGTAGTATGTCCAGTATCTTCATTTTTAATCTGTTCTTCTAATTCTTTGATTCTTTGTTCTAGTTTGGCAATCTTCTCGTTTGCCTGTCTTAGCTCTTCAAGGCCTCTATATCCGTATTCTGTATAGCCCTCGTCTACCATTTTCGACAACTCCAATACCTTGCCTTATGTCTTGGACCTGGATTTGAGCAGTTATGTCTGGCTCTAAAGCTCTTACGTCTTGCTGGATTAGACTTTTTAATCTTTACACCCTTTTGTCCAAAGTTAACTTTGACTACATTGCCTTTTGGATTCTTAACGTATACTTTAAACTTTTTTACATCACCTGCCATAGGCTTGCCAAGTTTTACTTTACGTCCTTGATATTCTGCTTCATCAATAGGATCGTCATCATCATTCCAATACATGACGCCATAGTCTTCGAAGAATACATCATCGTCATCATATGTGACTTCATCCAATTCAATGTTTTCTATAATTTGATTTATACGCATGATTCACACCTTCTCTTGTTTTATGTATTTATCCATTCTGCTAATAATGGATCAAAACTCTCTAATGTAAGAACTCCATGTGTATCGTAATAATTTACAAAACGTTTCATAGATTTTCGTTTGTTTTCATCTTCATTATGAGGTTTTTGCATTTCATGAATTACATGATCAATGCCTTCTAATTTATCTTTATGCTTTATAAAAAAGTCTAAACTTTCCTGTTTAAAATGTGCAGGAATGTTATCCATCATAAGTTCATATTTGTTAATAACTGGTCTTACTTGTACATTACTGTTTGGATAGTTTTCCCATAAGTATTCAATAAGTTTAGGAATGTGTCTTACAGTTAATGGGTTTGCGGTTATATCCCATACTTGCACTCCAAACTCTTTATAATACTGATCCATAACTTCAAGTTTTTCTTCCCATACAGTATCCTGTCTTGTGTATGCCTCTGCTGGTCCCCAACCGTCTACACTAAGTCTGATTTTTATACCTTTAATATGCCTTAGTTTTGCTAAATCTTTTTCACGTAGTAAACGTGTACCATTAGTATTAATAGCAATTCTAGCATTAGGTGCGGCCATCCAAATGCGTTCTACTGTACTAGGGAAGTTTTTAAGATAGAACGGTTCTCCACCTGCCAAGTATAAGTGTCTTAAATTTGAATCAATACTTGTTAAAATATTTTCCCATGCTTGTGGATCATCACTCCAGTCATAATGTCTTTTATGATACTTGTCTAAATCTCTCTCTAAACGGCCTTCTTTCCATTTAAAATGATTAGCCATTTTTGGCAAATGTTGATATATTCTATTACTATTACCTGCAAAGCACATAATACATGCTAAATTACATATATTTCCTAAACGTAAATCTAATGCACGTATCTTTGTATCTTCAAATGGAACACCTCTGTTAATCATACCCAATGTTTTTTGTCTAAAACTACGTACACCGTTACGTTCAGGCTCAAAACATTTATGACAACCATATGGTTCCATACCATCTGCTAACATTCTTCGTACATCAGTCATTTCAGGTGATTGCCATATTTCACTTAGTTTGTAATCTTTAATATTATATGGCGATATCTTGTACTTTAAGTTTTTACAACATAAAGCAACATACCCATCATTATCTATAAAACTGTAATTACTAGTAAAAATACAGTATTTCATAGGGTCGATAGTATTAGGAATATATGAAGGTTTCTCTATTACTGGACTTAGCATGTATTAACTTTCGAGTTCGCTTGGAACGCCGATATCTTTAACTGTTGAATTATTCTTGAAATCATCAATAATTTTTTGCACAGTCTGAGGACTATATTTTGCCTTAATAGCATCTAACAATGTTTCAAAACTATTTAAATCTCCTGGCTCCATATTTAATGTATTTGAAATCTCGTCTACTGTTTTAAAAGGTCCTTGTATAATTTTATTTGTGTTTTTCTTTGTAAACCCTGTACCTGCTTTGTTTGGTGTTGGTGTACGTTTAACTTTTATTAGGCCATCTTTAGGTGACCACATCCAACGATTACTTTCTTTTGGTCTGCCGTCATCAATTTTTTCTTGTGAATCTTGTCTATCAAAAACACTTGCAATACTTGCGATCATAATGTTACGAAATACACCTTTGTATTTTGATTCATCTTCTTTAGGTGAATGATAATAGGTCTTTAGCCAACCTGGATCGCCTGGCATAAAATCAACTTGTACAAATCCTGTTCTAGGACGTCCATCATTTTTACTTTTATCAAAGTTCTCAATATCAACTTTTGTCATTATTACACTACTCTGTGCAATGTCTTTAATAATACCTGTCTTTTTAAGTTTTTCAACAAATGCAGGAATTTCTTCTGGAGGTATGTCTAATGCTACATCAATATCACCACTAAACTGTCTTTTACCAACACTACCCAATACCTGATTACGTAAATCAATACCTAGTGATTGTTCTAGCTTTGCCAGGGTAGGTTCAATTTCATCAATGTGAATCGCTCCTACCCCAGGCATTGCTCCCCCCTCGTTCAGTACCGTAGTACTGATTCCTTTGGACTCTACTGGAAACTCCTGGTTTGAAGTTTTAAAGTCCTTCTTTCTCATAACTGTTTTTGCAATTAAATCCAGTTCTTGATTTCGGGGATCCCAACGCAATGCAAAGGGAATATTGATATCCGTTTTCATATCTTTCATTACTGCTTCAGCATCAGGACCTAATTGGGCAATAGGTTTACCCCAACGCTTATATTCTTGTTTGAATAAACGTATGAGCTCGCTTACTGTAATTGGCTTCACGTTACGCTCATCATTTACTCTATCTAAGAAGTGACGTGTAAACTCCACATCAATACCGATTTTGCCAAACATATTGTCTGCAAATCTTTCAACATTATCTAACTCTGCTGATGTGATTTCTCTATCTACTTCTGTAATTCTCATACTATTATTTACCTGCTTTTGGTGTAGGGTTCTCACCAGTTAATTTAGGCTTTGCAAACCATAATTTAAACCACTCAGCAGTACCAGGGACAATGTTATGCTTTCGCATATACTGTCCTTTTTCTGTTCCTGTTTGACTAATATTGCTTTCGTCATCACCGTCCACACGGTCACCTTCTTTGTCCATGTGAATTCCAGCAAGTTTTTTTAGTCGTGTGATCTCATCTATGTGCATGTATGTATTTATTCTTTATCTCTTCAAACGTACCATTAACATTCCAACTAATACTAATACGTCTATTAGGTCCTGTGATTTCTACTTTATGTGGCATTGTTGTGTTAAACAGTACTGGTTCACTTAATGTAAACCTATAAATTTCTCTTACATCTGATTCAGCAATATTATACATTTTACGTTTTTCATCATAATCGCCAAACTTTTCATTAATCCATTCATATACTATTGTTTCACTGTCATCACAACGTACAGGTATGTTAATTGCACAAGTCCTAGAACTATCAACATGTAATGGCATTTGAATTTTAGGCTTGTATACATGATAGGACTTGCTCAGCCAAGGGTATTTTTCCCTTAACTGAGTCATATAAGGTTCATTATCTATTAATCTTCTGTGGGTATCGCCTTCTAGGTTTCTATATGCTATTTCACTTATAGCATCAAGATCAAACATAGAAGGCATTGGGAATACAATATTGTCCATAATATTATTTATGGCATTGTATTTTTACTTTACGGATATATCTTTCATGTAGACTACACTGTTTACATTTTCACTTACGTCAATTCGCTTAGGATCCCATGCAAACTGATATAAACCAAAGTGAAATTGTAATTGATCTTTTTTGTGCTTGTTAAATGCCCAGTCATCTTCATAAAACTGATCATGATTTGGGTTAGGCATTGCATCACAACCTGTACAATCAATAATTGTTTTACCGTTGAATACTAGTTTAAAACTTCCATTGTCAGCATGATGTGTAGTTATTTCTACAGTATTCCATTTACCCTGCCATGCATCTTTACGAGCAAGAGGAATTGCATGTGACTTGTAGTTCTTTGAATCGTTACCTAATATACCACGATACTTAAAAATTAAATCCTGTGGCTGAAGTTCCATAGTAGCATATTCACTTTTTTTGAACCAGTCACCAAATACATTTACTTGATTCTTTGCAGGTGCAGTCTGAATTGCCATGTAAATTGTACCAGCCTTAGTGTTCTTCCACTGTCCTGTAATATGTACACGATTTCCAGAAAGTTCTATTTCTTTGGGAACATAAAAACTGTACTTGTATGTTGCCGTATCACCTTCGTATTTGTAGGTGTCATTTAAGTTGTATTCAGAACGTGAAGACTTGTACATATCCTGATCAGCAGTATCCTGCTTTGATTCATTATGTATACCATACTTTGTTTGAAAACGGTATACTTTTTCACCATCAATTTTGCCTGTAAGCACACTTTTCTTCCAAGCAATACGATTACCTCGTACCTTAATGCCTGGAAATTCATATTCGTTAATTCCTGTTTTAGTCGCCTTAAAAATACTATCCATTTGGATTGGCACATCTGTTTCAGGAAGTGATGTTTGGAAAGCAGTTGCATTGTTGCTTACACAACCAGCAAGGATTCCAAAAGCAATAGCAGTTTTTAATACAGTATGTTTCATTATTTAATACCCTGTTCTTTAGCGGCCGCTTGAATAATTGGAGTAAGAACCTTTTCTACATTGTCTTCCCACTGACTCCATGTCATCTTAGTAGCATAGAAAGTACTTCTTTGTGTTGGAGTAATTTCTCTACCAAAAACGTTTACGAATAAACCTCTTTTGTTACCTAATCCGTTGTTAAACAAATCATAAGCCGCATTTTGAGCTTGTCTAAACTTTTCTAAATGCTTGTTAGTGCTTCTAGGGTTTGCACATTTTCCTTCAAACGGAAGAAGTTCATTTAATTGATCTACAATATGCTTAAAACCAGAGTTAACACCCCAACTATTATTAAACAACTTTTCTTGGTAACCTTTATACATAAAACGTCCTCTTCTTTATTAACTATACTTACAGTATATAGTAAGATGTCTTACTTGTCAAGAAAAAAACACAGAAAAGTTTCCTGTGTTTTCAATAACTTAGCATTTTTTTTAAAAATTCTTTACGTCTGGAGGTTTGTATTCTTCAATTTTACACTCATTATACACTAAACTGGCTTGTTTTGCTTGCTCATATGACTCATAAACACAGGGTAATATGTTATCATCTTGTCCAAAATATGTTACAGTAATCCATTCGCCAGTTTCTAAAGGCACTTTTATTACCCATCCTTCTGACATTTGTACTCCCATAATTTAATACTTGCAAGTTGTTTGCACTTGCTTTCTACCATAATATCTGCATATGGCAGGAACTCCAATGCCCAATCATTCACTGCTGAATTCCACATGTAATCACTGTGGGCACGTAGTTTTGCTTTCTTGTAGCCCTGTTCAAGTAGTAATTCTTTGTCTGGAAGTGTGTCTGTAGCATGTTCTGGAATGTAATCTTCACGTGATACACTGTAATGAATAACAGGTGTAACACCACGCCACCTATCAATTATGCGAGAAAATCTATCGTCGGTGGGACGTATATATTCACCTTCTTTGCACCAGTGATGGTGTATGTCGAGTACGAGTGGAATGAAGTCTGGGAGTTGAAGACTTGCGTCGAGCCCCCATGCGTTTTCATCGTTCTCGATTGTAATAGTGTTTTTCGCTTCTTCAGATAGTCTTGGGTAGATGTGTGTGATACCGGCTGGACCCTGACGGCCGGATATGTGGACATTGATCTTAAAGTCCTGGAATTGCTGGCCGAAGCCCATCCATCTTGCGACATCAACATGATATTCAAACTCCTCTAAACTACGTTCAACTATCTCCGGATTATCCGAAGCAAGGACAGTAAATTGTCCTGGGTGCATTGAGCATCTAACACCGAGAGCTCTTGCTTTTTCTCCGACCTTCGCAAATTCTCTTTCACAGTATTCACGTACATCACTAATGCGCCAAAAATAACTCCAAGTAGGCTCGGTATAAACAGGAAGTACATCGCTACCCAATCGGACCATACGAAGCTCATCTGGCAATCCTCCTACATATGTGATCAAGTTGTCGAAACTTTTAATGTTATGTTGCATAAGTTCATACAAACGTTCTTCTGCAACATCACGTGTTTGCCTATTCAGCCAAGCCACTGTTGTACACCTATTGTTGTAGGGTCGTTCAATAGCTTCTAATTCTTTCTTTTTTAGTGTTCTATCATGATGCATGTACTTACATGCAAAGCCAATCTTAGCCATAAAATAGTCCTAACAAAATATACATAGTGCTAATATAACACCTAAATCTACATATGTCAAATAATTTTACGCTTTTTTAACCATTCCATAATATCAGTTGTGTCATATTCTGGTTTACGTCTATGACTTTCAGGTAGGGTATCCCAATCTTTAAGAGCTGGGTGTGTCTTATTTTTGCTTGAATAATGCGAGCCCCAACGCCAACCTTCATTTATTTTATTAGATACCCAACGATTATGGTTAAATTTACTCATATCGTAAGATACCTGTTCTGTTATTTCAGGTTGTATATCTAGACTGTTTTGGAAGTTACCAAAACCTTGTTGTCTATATTGGTTACTTGCTTCAATATCAAAATCGCCATCTCCAGCCATTTGAGTCCATGCTTCAACAATAAACATTGCTTCTTCAGGTGTCAAATCTCTTTCAAGTGGAACCACTAGTTGGTGAGGAAATTCTTCACCTTCTGCTGTACCATATTCCATTGCTACCCAATTACCATTGTGCTGATATGTATAAGTAATATCATCTGGACCAAACTCTTTAACAGTTTGATACCATAATATTGCACTTGCACCTGGTAGTTGTTCAGCTGTATTCAGTTGTATATGGTGTTGATATTTCATGTTAGCCTTCCGCTTCGTTGCTTTGTGGCATCACTACTGGTTCTTGTTTACGTCTGGTTGTGCTTGTAGGCATGCTACCTGATTGCTCTGGTACCTTTACTACTGCATTACTTTTGCTGTTTACATACAGCCCAAACCATGCCGCACCTGCGCCTGTTACAACGCTGACTAAACCTGCTTGTGCCATATTAGGATCTTCTAATCCCATGAACCACATTGTTACTTGATAAAACATGTAAATGTATATTGAAATGAATAGTCTAGGAAATACTCTTAGTCTATCAAACCAATAAGGAAAATATTCCCATTTACTTACTTTACCGTCTCCATCTAGATCCATATTGTTCATCCTAATCCCCCCGGATTTATTATAATGTGCCGTCTGTTACAGTGGCACCCGCCATTGTTCCTCCAATGGCCTGTATTTCTGTTTGTAAGTCAGCCGCTGACCAGCCACTTTGTTCTAAGTAAATCTTAAATGCACCGCCACTAAACGCACCGATAGCAAAAAAGTTACTAAACTTCTGTACTGCTTCAACGAACTTTTCCATATCTTGACCTGGTGCAGTTTGTGCATCTGCGCCTGTGGCTCCAGCGATATCAAACACTGTTAGTGTTGTACCTCCAAACTGTGTACCAAAATCAATGGTATTATTCGCATTTCTAGTTGCCATAGTTACCTCCTATTGTATTAGTATTTATGCTCAGATAAAAAAAGCGGTACTCGAAAGTACCGCTTCAAATTACTTAAACTAGACTTTTATTAGTCTGTAAAGTCTGCTACCACTGTAAGTGTGATATCTGTTGCATAGTCACCAGCACCTGTTGTTACGTCTGCTGTACCTTGCACTGCTAGGTGAATTGGGTCTGTACCAATTGTACCTGCCACACCTGCGATTGTGTGTGTAAGACCTAATGCTTTTTCAACTGCATCTAGATCTGCTTGATCGTGGTCGCCTGTACCTTTTGCCATTGAGCAAATCTGTGTACGTGGGCCTAGACCGTTTCCTAATGTTGTAGCCATCTTAGACTCCTTTAATGTTTATAAAATCATGTGCTTCTTTGCACTACATTTATTTATCTTTTTACTTCCGAAATTTCTAAAAATACTGTCCAATCTATAGTTTTTGACACTTCTCCAGTAACTTCTACCTTTAATTTATCGTTTGGATCGTCTGCTGTGACGTCAATATCCCAATTATTGCCCGAATCTTCAGCAAAAGTTTCAGTAATTACTGTACCAATAAGGCTTGTTGTGCCAGAAACGTTCTGGATTAACCCTGTTTTTGTTAATGCAACATTATCTGTGCCGTCTGTTGCGACAATAGTTGCTTTAAATTTAGCAGTAACACCACTTGCAATATCTACAGTACTTGATCCATCATTAAGGAATATTTCTGTTGCTGTTGCATCTGTAGTTTGTCCTGCCAATACAAGGTCTTTTTGTGTAACTGTTACACTATTGCTTGTTACAATTTTAATATGTGATTCTTCAGTTGCTGTAACCTTAGCAAACTCAACATCATCAGTGGTTCCCACTGCCTGTCCAATATCTATAGTAAGTGTATCTGTTGCAATGCTTGTATCTACACCAACGCCACCTGTAAATGTGAGAGTATCTGTTAGTAGGCTTATTGTATCTGTGCCAGTATCGCCGGCGACTGGTAAATCTGTACTAATTGTTGTTGTAGTTGCACCTGTAATACGTCCTTGTTGGTCAATGTCTATTACAGGAATTGCTGTATTTGTGCCGTATTGTCCTGGTGTCACAGCGGTATCACTTAGTGTTACTGTTGCTGTATCACTTGCTACGTCTGTTTCAATACCAGTTCCACCTGCTATAGTTAGAGTATCTGTAAGTAAACTAACTGTATCTGTACCAGTGTCACCAGCAAGAGGTAAATCACTACTAACTGTTGCTACACTGGCCGCTGTAATTCTACCCTGATCGTCAATAGTAACTACAGGTATTTCTGTACCACTACCATAATTACCTGCTGTTACAGCAGTATTATCTAAATCAAATGTAACTGTATTGTTTGTAACTGTGCTTGTTAGCCCTGTTCCACCTGCAAGTGTCAATGTGTCTGTAAGTAAACTTACTGTATCTGTACCTGAATCACCTGCTATTGGTAAATCGCTACTTACTGCTACCACGCTTGCTGATGTAATTCTACCTTTTGCGTCAACTATAATACTTGGTATCTCAGTACCACTACCATAAGTGCCTGCTGTTACACCACTATTTGCAAGAGTTGTTGTTAATAGGATATTGCTTGTACCATCAAAGGATACTGCTGGTGCAGTTGTATCACCACCTATTGTAAATGTTCTACCAGTTTGTAATGCTGTTGCTGTATCTGCATTTCCTGTTACATCTCCTGTAACATCACCAGTCAAATCAGCATATACATTTGTAACATTTAAATCTTTGTTTAGGTTCCAACGATCATCAGCACTTGTGTATGTAAATGTTGCATTAGCACCATCTACTGTAAGTCCAGCTAGGTTGGCCGCGGCCGCATTGGCGGCTCCTTTTGCTACTGTGATGTTGATGTCATCTACATCAAGTGTAGTACTGTTAAGTGAAGTTGTAGTACCTTGTACTGTAAGGTTACCAGTAATTGTTGCATCACCACTTACTGTTACGCTTGTGCTTGTAATATCATCACTAGTTAATGTACCATTTATAATTACATCATTAAATGTAACATTATCTGTTGTACCTACAGGCTGTCCAATATCAAGTGTAAGTAGGTTGCCTGCATCATTATATGTTGATGTAATACCTACACCAGCATTAATAAGTGCCGCCACTCTATCATCTACACGTTCATCATTGAAATATAAGTTTACTGAACCTTCAGTAACATTATCTGAAGTTATACCTGCAACAAAGTTTTGTACATATGTTTGTGTGGCATATCCTGCTAAACTTGGGATTGCTGGTGTATTAGTTAAATCTGTATAACTGCCACTAAACAAAGTAGGCAAGTCATCTAAGTCATTATAACTTAATCCGCCTGTTATTGTGTTTAAGTTTACGCTATCAATTACTGTATTATCATCACCATTTACAAGGTTAAGAGTTGTTGTACCTGTTAAACTTAGTTCTAAGTTATCACTTGTAGCAGGCGTATTTGTTAAATCTGTATAACTTCCGCTGAATAAGGATGGTAATCCTTGTAGATCTGCATAGTTACCACTAAATGTGCTATATGAACTTAGATCAGGTGGAGTATAGATAAACACACCAGTACTATTATTATATGTAAAATTACCCTGTCCAAAGTTAGATGCTGTACTAACACTTAGATCAGTAAGTGCTATTCCACCACCACCGCCACTGCCTTGTTGGTCTGCGGCCGGTGCCCATATACTATTAGTTGCATCATATTTTAATACTTGTCCATCAGATGGAGTTGTGTTGCTTACGTCTGTCAGAGCACCTAATGTAGTAGCACCACCGCCTGATGGGTTTGTGAAAGTAAACGAACCATTACCATCTGTTTGTAGTACCTGTCCGTTTGTGCCGTCTGTAATTCCTAAATCTGTTAATGCTGATGGTATTGTAGGTGCGTTTGTTAAGTTTGTATAATCACCATCAAATGCATCTGTTATTCCATAACCTGCTATTGTTGTAGGTGTTCCTGTTAATGAACCAAATACGCCATCAAATAATACTGGTGGCGTATATGTAAACACACCTGTTACATCATTGTATGCTATTCCACCACTACCACTTGCTGTTGCGTCTGCTCCAACACTTAAATCTGTAAGTGCTATACCTGCACCTCCACCGCCAGTTGAATCAGCCGCTGGTGCCCATTGTGTACCGTCCCATTTAAGAACTTGTCCTGCTGTTGGTGCGTTTACACTAACATTTGCTAAATCAGATAGATTACTGTTTTCATCTAGTAATTCTACCCAATTACCACCATGAGCAAAATAACCTTTACCTGTTGCATGTACGTGAGCAAACATGCCATGATATGTATTTGCATTTGGTAAATCAGCTACCTGTGCATACATATTAGAGTAAAGTATTTTTCCAGTGGTAGTAATATTAAATGCTTGTCCATCTAAATCACCACCTAGTTGAGGAGTAGTGTCGTCAATAAGATCATTCATTGACCCTCCACCACCGCCACCACCACCGGTTTGTGCTACCCATGCGTAGTCACTACCGTTCCAACTTAGAACATAACCTGTAGTTGGATTGGTTTGATTTAAATGTGTATCTATAGCACTAGGTAAATCTGCTGTTGTAGTATAACTTCCTAGTTGTGTATTAAGTGAGTTTTGTGATACATAATTACCTAATTGTATATTAAGTTGTGACTGTTGTATGTAATTGGTAAGATCAGCAGGTCTAAACGTAAAACGTCCATTGGCCGCACTATATGAAAGTTGACCAGCACCTGATGCGCCTTGTGTCTGCACTGATAGGTCTGTAAGTTCAATACCTCCACCGCCTCCACTGCCACCAGTTTCATCTTGGAAAGAGAAGCCACCTAGTCCATCTGTCTTAAGAACTTGCCCTGCTGTACCATCTGTGATATTAAGATCTAATAGATCATTTGGAAAGTTTGGTCTATTTGTTAAACTATTGTAATCTCCATCAAAAAATCTACCAGTGTTGTCTTGTAAATCACTTGCATCTAATGAATGAGGAACTAATTTTGTACCGTCCCATTTAAGTACCTGATTAACAGTTATAGTGGTAATATCTACGTCAGCTAAATCGCCTACACTGCTACTAGATATTCCACTGAAACTTGATAAGTCAACTACATTACCATTTGTACCACTAATTGTTAGAGTGGTTCCACTAAGACTTAATGTTTGTTGTAATGTGCTGACATCAATTGTATTGCCGCCACTGATAGTCAAGTCCTGTCCAGACAAGGATAATGTCTGGCTGTCACTATCAATTATGTTAGATATCTGTGTATTAACGAATGTTTCTGTTGCTAATCCAGCAATAGATGGTATAGAAGGTTGATTAGTGAGATCATTATAATTACCACTAAAAATAGTAGGCTTGTTTATAAGATCATCATAATCACCACTAAAAAGGTTTGGTTTGTTGCTTAAATCATTATAGTCACCGCTGAAGTTTATAATAGTTGGTAGGTTGGTTAGACTATTATAATCGCCATCGAATAAATTTATGTTGTTAATTTGTTGGGTGACAAAGGCTTGTGTAGCGTAGGTAGTTAAATCAATACTACCACCGCTTTGTACATTTGCTAATTGTGCTGTAAGAGATGCTTGGGTTACAAAACCGGGACCGTTTGTAAAACCACCTAGATCATCAGGAATATTAAGATCTGCTTTTATTTCTATAGGGCGAGCATTTACAAAATAGTTGCCCTCACTATCCCAGATAATAATATCGCCATCTGTAAGCGTTAGTGGATCTAAGTTAATATTTGTGGCTGAAACTGTGTTTACACCAGCCTGAAATGCATTAATAGCCATATGATGTCAATCCCCTTTAGTTAAGCTATACGTATTTAGCTATTTAAATGAGGAGGATGACTTTATCGACACTGCCGTGTTGTGCTTTATTATATACAGTTGCAGTTAAATGTGATCTATCAACTCTTGCTCTAAGGTATACAAAATTACCATGTACTGTAACACCAACAGTATCAGTCGTTGCTGTTGAGGCTTCAATATATTTTGTATTAATAGTCAAGTCAATTGGAAACCAATCGCTGTCTGCTGGATTTTCAGAAAGAGTAGCATCACAAAAGATTCTACCTACAAATCCAGACATATGAAAACTAATGGTATGCAGACCATCTGCATATCCATAAAATCCATCACCTTTAAATTGTTCACCTGTAAAGTTTAATTCTTCTTTATTTGTTAATATAACTTGACTTACTGGCATTATGTTCTCTCAATTTCAACTAAAGTCTGAGGACCAGTCAACTCTTGAATAACTGCATGAAGCTGAGTTACCATTTCTTCTGTAAGTGGATTTGGTTTCTCTTCGCTATCTTTGACTAGTTCACTGACCTTAATAACCATTACTGATTCGTTAATTTTCGCCATTGTGAATTCCTCCTTACAAAGTATTTATCATTTTAATTCATCTATAGTAACGACTTCTTGTACCATTACTCTTAGCGTGTCATTGTATGCCAATTTAAGTAGCATTATGCTGTTTAGATCATTTGTATATAAGTTTGGCACACTATAACTATTATAACTCATTGATCTACGTCTTTTTGTTTGGGTAAAATCAAATGATTTGTTCATAAAGTCATGTGCTTCTTTTAAGTACTCTTCTTTAAAACTTTTATCACGCCAATTTCTATATACTTCTACTCTATATCTATATTTGTTATACCAAAGTCTTTCTCTAATTATTACTTTGTTATCGCCAGTAGATTTAAGTAGTTTAACATGTTCATCACTTGCAGGAGTATTAATACTCTTGTAATCATAGTTTGCTTCTAATGCAGTAATTACATTTAGATCGTCTGTGTAAACTGAATTATAGACATCATAACTATCTGTTTCAGGATTGAATACATGTTGTATTTTGCACCTATGTGGTTTATCTACAGCGATAGTGTCAAAGTAATCCTTAAATGGACCTAACATTATTTTACAAGTATATTGTCTAAAATATAGACTTGTTGAAGGCTTCCATGTAGGAAGCGATTTAAGATGGTTTAATATAGACAAGTTGTTTTACCTCATCAAATGTTATTTTTACTTTTTCAGGTGTATTATTTTCCAATAGATATTTTGCTATAGGTAATTTTACCTTTTCATTAATAAGACGCCCTAATGGTCTTGCACCCATTCTAGGATCAAAGCCTTCTTCTTTAAGGAAAGTAATTAAGGATTTATCCCATACTAGTTTAATATGACGACCTTCAACATAACCTTCAATTTGTGCTAGGAATTTGTGTACAATTTTTTCCATCATATCTAATCCTAATGATTCAAATTGTATAATGCCATCTAATCTATTTCTAAATTCTGGAGCAAAGAAAGAATTAATGGCTTCAGTAACTGCTTTGCTATTAAATTCGCTGTCATTAAATCCAATGCTTTTTGTTTGTCCCTCTCTAGCACCTAAATTACTTGTCATTATAATAATACAGTTTTTACCCGATACTTTTTTACCTGTTGATCCTGTAATGATACCATCATCCATAAGTGCAAGCATTACACTCATAATATCTGGGTGTGCTTTTTCTACTTCATCTAAAAGTAACACACAATTAGGTGAGTCCTCAAGATCATTAATAAGCATGCCGTCACCTGCTTTACCGTCGCCATGTCCTACATAACCTGGAGGCGAACCAATTAATTTTGCTACTGTATGTCTTTCCTGATACTCTGCCATATCATAACGTACAAGTTTCATACCCATTGCTTGTGCTAATCTTTTTGCTGTTTCTGTTTTACCTACACCTGTAGGACCTGTAAACAAATAACTTGCAATAGGTTTATTAGGATCTTTTAATCCTGCAAGTGATACAGTAATACTATCTGTTACTTTACGTACAGCAACATCCTGTCCGAATACAGTACTATTAAGGTATTCTTCAACTTCACCATGCTTTTTAGCAGTATGCTCTTCACCAGTTGTACCTAAATGTTCTGCTGGAATATCTGTAAATCTACTTACTTCCTGTCTAATCTCTTCTAGATCAATCATATCATGCTGTTGATCTTCTGGCAAAATTTTATTATAAGCACATGCCCTATCTAAAATGTCAATCGCTTTGTCAGGAAGTTTTTTGTTAAAAATATATTCATTTGCTAATTCTACTGCAAGATCAGCCGCTTCTGGAACAATATGGATTCCATGAAAGTTTTCATAACTAGGAAGACTATTCCTTAAAATTTCTTTAGATTCCTCAACAGTAGGTTCATCAATTTGTATTTTTGTAAATCTACGTGCAAGAGCCGCCTCTTTTTCAAAATTACTTCTATATTCATCATCTGTAGTGGCACCAATTACTTTTAGTTTTCCACTTGTAAGTGCAGGCTTTAACATATTGCCAGCATCCATACTACCACCACCTGTTGATCCTGCTCCAATTACCATGTGTATTTCATCAATGAATAAAATTATATTATCAATTACTTCTAATGCTTCTCCAAGACGTTTCATGCGTTCTTCGAAATCACCTCTGTATTTTGTACCAGCTACTAACTTTGCCATGTCTAAACTTAGCACTGTCTGATCCTGGATTGTTTCTGGTACATTACCTTCAACAATTAATTTTGCTAAGCCTTCTACAATAGCAGTTTTACCTACACCACTTGGACCTACTAATACAGCATTAGATTTTTTCTTACGTGCAAGCGTTTGAACAAGATCACGAAGCTCTTCTCTACGTCCTACTACTTCATCATAATCACCAGACGCTTCATTCATATTAATACAAAATTCACGTAGTATTTCATTTGCAAATTGTTTTTGTTGTTTCTTTGTTGCAGTTCTAAATGTATTAGGTTGATTTTGCGTTACTGAACTTTGTTGTAACCATTGTACAACTTTATCTCTATCGAGCCCTAACTGATCTGCAAAATTTACAGCAACACTTTGATTTTCTGCAAGTATTGAAAGAATTAGATCAATTTGATTAATACCTCTTTTGCCTTGAAATAATGCTTGTGTCAATGCACGATTAAACACACGCTCTAACATATGTGTTTTACGTGGTTGTGCTTCTGATTCATTATCAACGCTTAGTTCAGGTGAATCCTCATTTAAGTAAAGCATCAAGGCTTCTTGAATGGCTTGGCTATCTGCCTGCAATTCATAGCACATACTGCGTATTACTTTATCATCTAGCACAACAGTGGTTAAATGTTCTAATGTAACATATTCATGATTAAACTGTTTTGCTAAACTAATAGCTTGTGCTACTAAACTTTCAATCTCATTCATTATGTAATCTCTCTATAAATTGTTGTAACTTTTCCTGTGTATCCAATACAGGTAATATTGTGTCTGTGTATATGTGTAGGTCACCACGTTTCTTTGTACGTGGGTTAAGAAGTCCTAGTCCTTCTAGGACAAATAGTGTATCTGTTTTTGTACCTGCTTTAATGTAAATTTCTTTTGTATTATTACAAGGGTCTAGAAATGTGCAGGTTCCACCCTTCATTGCTTTTACAGCATCAACTTGTAAACTCATAATAACATTAAAACCTTGTCTTGTAAAGTTTTCATGTCGTAATTCTTGAACATTTATGATATAATTTTTACCTTTACTCCTAATCTTGAACTTGTCACCATCACAAGCACCAGCTGGAATCTTAACTTCTAGTATACCATATTTTGTATCTATCATTCCTTCCATACCATTTACTTGTTGTTCAATGGTAAGTTTAATGTTAACTAATTTTGTATTTGGTTTTGATAAAATTGGTATATGTTTTCTGTCTTTAAGTGTTTCATATGCACTTTGTATACGAGCAAAATCTGTATCACTACCGCCTTTATCAGGATGATATTGCATGGCAAGTCTTTTGTATGCTAGTTTTACATCATCTAAACTAGCACTTTGTTCAATGCCTAAAATATCCCAGGGGTTATTCCTCGTTTTCATAGTATGTTTCGTAAGCGTGGATTACGGCCTTCTGTTGTTTTACTAACTTGAGTAAGTCAGTAACATTTAAACTTAGAGCTTCGTAACCTTTTTCATCTACGGCAAACACGACTATTTGTTTCTTATCGTTCTTTAATTTTTCAAAAATTGATTGAGCATTTTCAGGAGTTACAACGATCCAATTAATAGGACGCTGTGTAAAGCGATCTACACTTGGTAATTCTAATTTTGGTTTTTCAACCGGTTCTGTAAATATCTCAAGGGTCTTTGGGACTTGACTACAACTACTTAGAAGTAGTACTGTCGCTATTCCCATCAACACACTTAACATACTTCGCTTGTGCATCTTGATCTCCTAATGGTGCTCCTGTTAAAATTTCGAAGCATCTAAACAACTCTGTTGTACCTGTATTTAACACGTCTTCAATGTACTCAGGATTTTCTATGGCTCTTTCGCCAACTGACATATCTCTACCATCGGTTCCCTTTTTAAATAGGTTTTCAACGTCTTTAACTTGTTGTCTTGCTTCTTCAAATTCTTCGGATAATGTAGTAAATGCTTTTTGCATATTTGCCATATCAGACCTTAAGGCTTCGTTGGCGGCACTTTGTTGTTTAATAGCACCTTCTAACTTACCTTGATTCTCTGCGTATGTACGAAGTGCGGCCTGTGTATCTTGATAATACCAGTATGCAACTCCTGCAAAGGCGGCAAAAGCCGCGAACATAATTAGATATACTTTAAGTTTTGCAAACATTACTTGTACCTATATGTTATTCTTCCTTTTGTAAGATCGTAGTGGCTCATTTCTATATCAACTGTATCATCTAATAGTATGTTGATATTGTGCTTGCGTATCTTACCACTAATGCTACAAATAACAGTATAACCATTTTCAAGTTCTACTTGAAACAATGCATTTGGTAAACACTGCTTAACCTTACCTTTTACTTTTATTGGTTCTTCTTTTATTTATTTTTTCCTTTTTTTACAATAAGTAATTGACTAGATGTAGGTACTTTAGTTTCATACTTATTTCTACTAAAAAATTCTTCTGCCGCTTGTACTAATCCAGGAAATTCTCTCCAATTATAATCATCCATTATTAAAGTACCACCTGGCTTCAACTTGGGCCACCAATATTCTAGTTCAGCTAGAACTCCTCCGTAAAAGTGTTGTGCATCTTGAACTATTAAATCTACTTCAGGTATTTTATTTTTATCTATTTTAACTACATCTTCTCTAAAATGAGTTACATTTTTTAAATCTTTAGTAAAATATTTCCACCAATCGTAAAATCTATCTGCTGGTAAGTAATGTTTATTATTATCATATACTCCAGTCTCTATTATATCATCCATAATCTTTTTATGATCTTTGCTTAAATGCTTTCTTAATTTAAGTAACTCTGATATAGGCACTGGCCCCCAAGTGTCAATAGTATAGATGTGACAAGATGGTTTAATATGTTTACTAATAGTTTCAGTGATTGCTCCAAACATACTACCTAGCTCTAGGACTACACCATATTCAGGTACAGTACTATATAAGTGTTCAATTATAATACGAGCTGGTTCACCGTGTCCTCTACTTGATAACCATCCTGGAGCATTTATCATTTTTTCTCCATAAGCCATTAATACTTTGTAAGGAACTTCATACGTTCTGCAATTTCTTTGGCTTCAGGATTATGCTGTAATTGGTAATCACGTGCATCAGTAATTACCGCATGTTCGAAATTGTCTTTTGTAAAGGGTTGGCTAGTTTTGTTTTCATAAGCCTTAAACATCACGTCCATAAAATCGTTGTCAACTTTCGTGATATCTCTCATTATTCCTTCAATAACATCATAAGCATTGTTGTGTCGCTTTAATTCTACAAACACTGTATAGTCACCATCTTCATTAGGTCCTGGTGAAACCTCAACGTCTAATACATTTTCGTCTAATTTACTTTCAATAAATTGACTTAAATCTTGTGCTGGGTCTTTATCTCTTACTTTTATACCCAATACAATTACTTTTTCATCTTTTCCAAGTTTACTCTTATACTGATCAATACTTACTTCGTTATGTACTAAACTTCTTAAATCATTTTCCTTAACACTTTCTTTTAGATCGTTTTTTCTAATGACGTCTATTAATTTTTGCTCAATACCTTTAATTAACTTCATATGCTCTCTATCTGCAATGTCTGCATCTTTTTCATTTTTGTCAACATCTGCTAGTAAAGCACTTAATAGATCTTGTGCATGAGGATATCTTGCCTTCAACCTTTGAATTGAATATTGTGTTTTACTATCAAAACCCTTTAATTCATCTTTATCCTGTTGGGGCATTTGGATCTCCTTCTTGTGTTAAATCTTTATTTGGATCAGCTAATGGTGCAGTATCAACTTCTGCTTTTTCATTGTTTAATCTATCTGCCGTCATTTGGTCCATGTATTGTCTTGGGATTTCTAATGTAACAAGCCATACAGGACGTTCAACTTTTTTGGCCGCTGGCATACCTGGTCTACGTGGATCAGGAGTATCTGATCTATCTTCAGGAGTAACTAGTTTGGCGGCTGTTAAGAGTTTATCTTTTGCATAATAGACTTTACCACCAGATGCTAAAATACGTTCTGCACCTGTTGGGTCTGGCATGAGTTTGTGTGGATACATAAGTGTTACTGTTACCCAATACTTTTCAATTTCAGGGCCTTCTACAATTTCGCCCTTAAACCAGTTTGGGTATGCATATACATTAAGTGTATCTAAATATTCATCAACCTGCATAAGAACATCTAATGCAGATTTTCTACTAACGTTGCTTTCCAACGCTTTCATTATATCCATTTGATCCATGTAATATTTCCTTTGTAATATTATTTATCTAAAAAGAGTTTTAGTAACTGTTAATCCGTGCAATTTGAAATAAATACTTGTACGAGAACTGCTAACTGGACAATTAAGTTAGGAGAAGCAATGGCTAAAAGAGCTCGTAAAACCAAAAACCAACAACATCAGGGTGATGTCATACAACTAAACGCATTTAGATCAAGAGAACGCCAAGTAACAATGATTCCAAAAAACCTCCACCAGGAGGATTACATTGATCTACTTGACAATCCAAACAAACATATAGTATTTGCAATGGGTCCAGCAGGCACTGGTAAAACACTACTAGGTGTACTTGCCGCCATTAAAGATCTAAGACGTGGAAAATGCGAAAAAATAATAGTAACACGCCCAGCAGTAAGTGTTGACGAACAACACGGATATTTACCAGGTACACTTGTCGAAAAAATGGCGCCATGGACTAGACCAATTTTTGATGTGTTTGAAGAATATTGGACACCTCAACAAATTGAACTAATGATAGCAGATGGCGTGATAGAGATTGCACCATTAGCCTATATGAGAGGCAGAACATTCAAACATAGTTGGATTATTGCAGATGAAATGCAAAATGCAACACCAAGTCAGATGAAAATGCTACTAACTCGTATTGGTGATAATTCTCGCATAGTGGTAACAGGCGACCTTAATCAACATGACAGAGGTTACGAAAATAATGGCCTAAAAGATTTTATTACATTACTAAAGCAACAAGACGATAATTTATTCGGCTTAGTCGAATTCGGTAAGCAGGACGTTGAAAGACACCCTGCGGTAACTGCCGTCTTAAACATATACGGAGACGAATCCGTTTAATCTAGGATTATATTACAGATTTCAGTCCAGTTAGCAACTCGTGTAATCCTAGAATCCTCACAAGATTGATTATGACCATGATTAATCAACAAAGTTGATAATCCCATATCAGCACCAAGAACTGCGTTTGCAGTTTTATCCTCAATCCAATACAATCCTGTATCTTTATAGGGTGCAAGAGCTTCATCTTTATCAGCACCAGTATCTAAACACGTTACATTTTTGCTTGTAAATACATCTTTACCAAAAATGTTTTGTAAATTCTTTACCCTTGCCTTTTTTGCATATTTGTCTAAACTTAGACTTGTTATAACTTGTAGTTCATATCCTGCTTCAACAAGTTTTGCAATTCCACTTCGTGCATCTCGTAGGGCAGGCAAGTGACCCATCCATGCACTATTATTAAAACTTTTAACTAGGCTTTTCCCATAGTCTTTGTCAATGCCATAAGCAGTGGCAACGTCATATTCGTCTGCGTCAACTTTGTTGTGTCCATTTTGTGCCATCCAAGTTGTAAAACTTGCTTCCCAATTTAGTAGAACACCATCAACGTCTGTAAGTATCGTCTTTGTCAAGTAATTGTCCTTTCTATCTTTACTTTCGTTTTTAATATAGCAAGATATCTTACCTTTGTCAACCTAAATAGTCAAGAAAAATCCCCCAGAAGAACTGAGGGACTTTCCTGGTCCGTTCTAGAACGTGTATTTGAAACCAATAGTAGTTTCTGTACGTGTCCATTCGTCATTGATATCGTTTTTCATATATAGAGAAACATTATCTGTAGCTGGAATAGACAGATCAAGATCTAGTCCTGAATAGGTCCAGTCCACTGTTTGAGTATCAAGCATGTTTGCCTGAAGAGTTACTTTAAGATTTCCCATCTTTGTTGATGTTCCAAGATAAAGTTTTTGCTTTTCAGACTCTGTCTGGTACTCAGCACCAGCATAAGAATTCCACTCCTGTGCCGACGCAACAGAAGCCGTGGCACCAATAATGGCGCAGGCCGCTAATAGTTTTTTCATTGATATTTTCCTTTTATTCGTGGGTCTCGAGTTACCCGTATGCGGTTGCCAGGATTCTGTTTCGAGGCTCCTGGCGAGCCCAGTAAAATTACGCCGCGATGGCGAAATCTACAGGTGCAAAGTTATCGTTTGCATTTATAAAGTTTGATCTATAACGAGATCATCCGGTAAACTCCACGTCACTTTCAAGCCTGTCGATCCTAGTTCGCCCCCATAAAAAGACTCTCGTCCTAAAAGTATTTTGGTGGAGGCGCCGGGTACTGCCCCCGGGTCCAGTGAATGTCCATGTTGCTTCAACATTTACAATAATATTTATACAATAGGTTTATTGGTTTGTCAATAACTTTGTGCAAGTCTCCACATTAAATATTCCTTGCTTTCAATAGGTTCGTACTTATCTGGTTCTTTAGTTAAGTTCTTTACTATTGTGCCAGGCTGTGGGTCTACAAAGTGTGGCATACTAAAACGCTCTTGATCAATATGTGTGTTGACTACTCTATGCTTTGTACTTTTAAAGTAATCATTAGTCCAACGTTGTAATAGATCACCAATATTTACAACAACCCCATCATCAGCATATGGTACTGGATGCCATGTTCCTTCAAGGTCCTGTACTTCAAGTCCTGGAACGTCATTAATTTGCCAAAGTAGTGTGATAGTGCCGTAGTCACTGTGTTCTCCAATTCTCATTTGTTTATCTAATATTGGCCCGGTGTAAGCAGGGTAATGTAAAATACGTGTTGTATTAAACATTTCTTTATGTGCATCTACAAGTGTTGTACCTGTATTCAAAATTACATCAAACATACTTAAAATACGCAATGTAAGTTTGTCTGCAATACTAATACTATCCAATGCACTTTGTTTGAACGTTGACAGTTCTGTAGGCCATAGTTCATCGGGCATTCTAGTGTTATTGTAATTATAAGATTCTTTAATATCTTTTGGTGCAGTAGGGTCTACATTTTCATGTCCTACCATACTATATCCTAAGTTTGTATCATTATCATAAGGATATTTTTGTTTTGTTTCCATGGGCAATGCAAAGAAGTCTTGCATACTTTGTTGCCACATTTTCATTTTAGTTGCATCTGGTGTATCTAGTGCATTTGTAAAAACAGCAAAACCTACTGTTGTATATGCTTCTTCAATCTTTTTAAGACTGTTCACACCCATTAAGTCAATTACTGGTATCATTTGCTTTTCCCTTAGTTGACAAGTGGCCCTTGCGAGCCACTTGTATATGTATTAGTTAGGTAATAGTGCGTCAATACCTTCAACATAGTAATTCATGCTATCTAGATGAGCTCTATCAGCAATTTCACCATCTTTCAGTCTTAACTTACCAGTATTATCCTTAATAGGTCCTGTAAATGCAAAATATTCACCAGCGGTGATCGCGTCTTTGATCTCCTGTGCTTTTGCTTTTACATTATCTGGCATATTTGTAAATGGTGCCATACCAACAGAACCATCATTCATATGTCCAAAGTAACAACCTTCGACTGGATCGCATTCAGGCTTCCATGTGCCTTCTAATACTTGGCCAACTTTTCTTACGTAGTAAGGTCCCCAATTATCAATAGTTGCTGTCAACTGTGCT
>MDTC01230740.1_pt1 | contig 27808 bp, 28 predicted proteins | sample 811181 | NCBI WGS metagenome assembly MDTC01 (sample SAMN05326644, study PRJNA326480) | marine metagenome | isolation source: seawater | place: Pacific Ocean: North | collected 2011 | reverse complement strand
TGAAAATTCTAGCAAGAAAAGTATCGATATGATGAATCTGAACGAGCTTAGAGAAATCAAATCAGAGGAGCTTCAAAAGATTGCGCTTGATCTAAAAATTGAGGACATAGGTCGAATGACTAGACAAGAGATAACCTATGCAATACTCAAATCACAATATGAGAGCAAAGGTGAAATATATGCTGAGGGGGTTCTAGAAATATTGAATGAGGGGTATGGTTTTCTTCGCTCAACTAAATATAGTTACTTGCCTGGTCCTGATGATATATATGTTTCAAAATCTCAAGTTAGATCATTCATGCTGAAATCAGGTGACACAGTTGGTGGCTATGTAAGACTTCCAAGAGAAGGAGAGAAGAATCTAGCATTACTAAAAATTGAGTCTGTAAATTTCGGTGATCCCGATTACTGTAGAGAAAGAATAAGCTTTGGCAATAGAGTGCCTCTTCATCCCAATAACAGGTTAGATATGGAGAGTAATCCGGATGAACTTTCTACTAGAATTATTGATATGTTTATACCGATTGGTAAAGGACAAAGAGCGCTTTTAGTTGCTCCACCAAGAACAGGTAAAACAGTTTTATTACAAAAAATTGCTAAAGCAATAACTGACAACAACCCTGATGTATCCCTTTTTGTTCTATTAATAGATGAAAGACCAGAAGAAGTTACAGAAATGGAAAGGTCTGTTAAAGGTGAAGTCGTAAGTTCTACTTTTGATGAGCCTCCTCAAAGACATGTACAAGTTGCAGATATGGTTCTAGAAAAAGCAAAAAGACTAGTTGAACATGGAAATGATGTAGTTATTTTGCTAGATAGCATAACTAGGCTGGCAAGAGCTAGTAATACTGTATCACCTTCAAGCGGCAGAGTTCTAACTGGTGGAATGGAAGCAAATGCATTACAAAGACCAAAAAAATTCTTTGGTGCTGCAAGAAACACAGAAGAAGGTGGTAGTTTAACGATTATTGCAACAGCCTTAATAGAAACTGGGAGTAGAATGGATGAAGTAATATTTGAAGAATTTAAAGGCACTGGTAATATGGAGATTTACCTTGAAAGAAAACTAGCAGAAAAAAGAATATATCCAGCAATAGATCTTCAAAGGTCCGGAACAAGAAAAGAAGAATTGTTAATTGAGCCTGATGATTTAAACAGAATATGGCTTCTTAGAAAGGTTTTAAATCCAATGAGTCCAAATGAGTCAATGGAATTTTTACTAGATAAACTTAAGGGATCTAAGACAAACAAAGAATTCTTAAAAGCAATGAATGGTTAAGGGCACCAATTAAAAATTGATACCCTTATTTTAGTTAAAACTTAAACTACCTTTTTCTTTTAGTAGTCTTACGCTTCTTAGCTGCTGGCTTTTTCTTGGCTGTAGTCTTACGTTTTACAGTCCTTTTTTTAGCCGCAGTCTTTTTCTTAGCCGTAGTACGCTTCTTAGCTGCTGGCTTTTTCTTGGCTGTAGTCTTACGTTTTACAGTCCTTTTTTTAGCCGCAGTCTTTTTCTTAGCTGTAGTCTTACGTTTTACAGTCTTTTTGGCTGCAGTCTTTTTCTTAGCCGCAGTCTTTTTCTTGGCTGTAGTCTTACGTTTTACAGTCTTTTTCGCTGCAGTCTTTTTCTTAACCGCAGTCTTTTTCTTAGCTACAACTTTTTTCTTAGCCGGCTTCTTTTTTGCCGCAGGCTTTTTCTTTTTTGCAACTGCCATAACTTTATACCTCCACTTTAAAATATAAAATTAAACATTTAATATTTTTTTAACGAACACAAAATAAAAATATTAAAAATTCAATATTTAATTGTACTGTAGGATGTTTGAAAATAATTGTCAAGCAATTTTTTTATAAACTTTTAAGTAAACTTATATTTTTAATTGAAATATTTAAGAAAATTTTTCTACAAAAAGAATTATTAGAAATTTATAATTATTCTTAATTGATTATTTTTGATTTACTAAACCAATCATTAACAACATTGTGAAAAACATCTAAAATTTTTTCACTGTCTATTGGTTCGGTAACTTCATCAGTGAATGCTCTAATTAACATTGCAAGAGCTTTCTTCTTATTTATTCCTCTTGCTTGTAAGTATAAAAGTGCGTCTTTATCAATCTGACCAATTGTAGCTCCGTGAGAACATTTCACATCATCTGCATATATTTCTAGTTGTGGCTTTGTATCTACTTGCGCCGAATTAGACAAAAGTAAATTTCTATTTGTTTGATAGGCATTTGTTTGCTGTGCCTCCTCATGGACTAGTATTCTTCCATGGAACACGCCTCTAGACGAATCATCCAAAAGACCTTTATATAGCTGCCTACTACCACAATTTTCCTTTAAATGTTCTACAAACATATAATTATCCATTAATTGTTCTTTAATTGAGAGATATAAACCAAGAATATTAGAATAGCACCCTTTGCCATTTAACATTGGATGGACGTTATTCCTGATTAAACTACCTCCACATAAGATTGAATTAGTAGTAAAATGTGAATCTCTTTCTTGAATTATCTTTAAATTTGAAAAAATATAAGAGCTTTTACTTCCATTTTCAATTAAAAGATGCTCAACTTTAGAGTTATTTCCCACATATACATTAGTAGTTTTATTCCAAAAATATTCATTATTTGAATCTGAAACTGAATATTCTATAACCTCAGCTGAGGAAGAATCTTCAAAATAAAAGATATTCCTTGAATTAATAAACTTTTCACTAGCTTCGAAATCAAAACTATTTATAATAACAATCGGCTTATCAATTTTAATGCCTTTACCAACTTTCAGAAATATTCCATCTTCAATAAAAGCGGAACTTAATTCATAAAAGAAATCCTTATTTTTATCTGACACCTGGCTATAGAGCATTTCTTTAATTTCAGGGGAATTAAAAGAATCTTTAATTTTGGAAAAAGAAAAAGGATAATTAGAGTCTGAAATCAAAATCCCATTATGAATATAAATAAAAAAACCATCTATAGAGCTTATATGATTAGGCAATTTTGGTTTTTTAAAATTAGACTCATCTCCAGAAAATGGAGTGAAATCTTTTGAAGCAAAGTCTTTTAAATTAGTAAATCTCCAGTCCTCATCTGAAAGTTTTGGTACCCCCAAGTTTCCTACTAAATTAATTGCATCGGATCTATACTTTCCCACCCAATCCAAATCATGAGTACCTAAATCTTTATCATTAAAACTTTTAACTAATCTAGCCGCAAATTTATCCATAATTAACCTTCCAACCAAGAATAACCTTTTGATTCAAGCTCTAAGGCTAAACCTTTATCACCAGATTTGACTATTTTTCCATTAACTAATACATGAACAAAATCAGGAACAATATAATCGAGAAGCCTTTGATAATGAGTTATAACTAAAAAAGCTTTATCAGGACTTCTAAGGGAGTTTACACCATCGGCAACAATTTGGAGTGCGTCAATATCAAGTCCTGAGTCTGTTTCATCCAAAACAGAAAAGATAGGATCCAATATTGCCATTTGAAGTATTTCATTTCTCTTTTTTTCGCCACCAGAAAATCCTTCATTTAATGACCTCTTCAAGAAACTGTCATCCATTTTTAATTTTTTTATTTTCTCTTTTATTAACTTTCCAAACTCTACGGGTTTAAGGACAGGCTTTCCTCGGGCTTCGTTGATAGAATTAAGTGCTTCCTTAAGGAAATACCCGTTTGAAACGCCAGGTATTTCAATAGGGTATTGAAAAGCTAGAAATATACCTTGCTGAGCTCTTTCATCAGGAGCTAACTCCAAAATACTTTCGCCATTATAAGTAATGTCACCATCCGTAACCTCATAGTCTTCTTTTCCTGCAATAATTGAAGCTAAAGTACTTTTACCTGAACCATTAGGTCCCATTATCGAATGAACCTCACCTTTATTAATTTTTAAATTAAGACCATTAAGAATTTTTTTTCCTTCAACTTCTGCGTGAAGGTTAACAATATCAAGCATAATAGCACCTCATAATATAATTAAAATTATCCGACACTTCCTTCTAGACTGACGCTTAAAAGCCTCTCTGCCTCAACAGCAAATTCGAATGGAAGTTCCCTGAAAACTTCTTTACAAAATCCATTAACTATTAGAGATAGTGCATCTTCCTCTGACATACCTCTTTGTTGACAATAAAATATCTGATCTTCGCCCACTTTTGAGGTTGTAGCTTCATGTTCAAGTTGAGCACTAGGATTTTTAACCTCAATATATGGAAAAGTGTGAGCACCACAGTTTTCACCAATTAATATAGAATCACATACTGTGTAATTTCTTGCGTTATCAGCTTTCTCGGACACCTCAACTAATCCCCTATATATATTTTGTCCAAATCCAGCAGAAATTCCCTTGGAAACAATTGTGCTTTTAGTGTTTTTACCAAGATGAATCATTTTAGTTCCAGTATCAGCTTGCTGTTTATTATTTGTCAAAGCAACGGAGTAGAATTCTCCTACAGAATTATCACCTGATAAAATACAACTTGGATACTTCCATGTAATAGCTGAACCAGTTTCAACTTGCGTCCAAGATATTCTTGAATTTTTTCCAACACAATTTCCTCTTTTTGTAACAAAATTGTAAATTCCACCTTTTCCATTTTTATCCCCAGGATACCAATTTTGTATAGTTGAATATTTAATAGTCGCGTCATCAAAAGCAATTAATTCAACACATGCAGCATGTAATTGACTCGTGCTTCTTTTTGGAGCTGTACAACCTTCTAAATAACTAACACTACTTCCTTCTTCTGCAATTATTAAAGTTCGCTCAAATTGCCCTGTATCCTCTGCATTAATTCTAAAATAGGTTGATAATTCCATAGGGCACTTAACTCCCTTAGGAATATATACAAAAGAACCATCAGTAAAAGCAGCAGCATTTAAAGCAGCAAAATAATTATCACCGCTGGGAATTACGCGTCCCAAATATTTCTTTACTAACTCCTCGTGCTCAATTATGGCATCTGAAAATGAGCAAAAAATAATGCCAAGTTTTGCTAGTTTATCTTTAAAAGTTGTCACTAAAGATACACTATCAAACACTACGTCAACAGCTACCCCTTCTAACTTTTTCTGTTCTTCTAATGGTATTCCAAGCTTATTATATGTATCTAAAATCTCAGGATCAATATCATCAAGAGATTTAGGCATTTCCTTAGGTGCCGCGAAATAACTTATTGCGTTATAATCAATTGGCTCTATTTTAAGCTTAGCCCATGATGGCTCTTTCATTTTTTTCCATTTCTTATAAGCTTTAAGTCTAAAATCTAAAAGCCATTCGGGTTCATTTTTCTTTTTAGATATAAAACGAAGCACATCTTCATTTATACCCTTTGGAATAATTTCTTGTTCGACTTCGGTTACGAAACCATATTTATACTCATTATTTTCAAGCATATCCTTAGTTTCTTGATCATTGTCAATTTTTAATTCTTCTACCATTCTGAATCTCCTAAAAATTTAGGCTTTATTTCTAAAATTATTAGTAGCTATATCTTCTACTGTAATATCATTTAGAAAATTTAATGTATGAAGCTGCAAGTGATCCCAAACTGATCTTTGACTACATGAGTTAAATAGTTCGCACACAACATTTTTTTCCATGCAATCAATTAATTGCATATCACCTTCAATCGCCTCATAAACATCTTTCAGAGAGATATCATCTGTTGACTTCCTTAGGGAGTAACCGCCTTCTGGACCCGGGGATGAACTTAAAAGTCCTTTTTGGACCAGCTTCCTCATAATCTTAGCAAGATAGTTTTGAGGTATATGTTGTTTCTCTGATATATCTCGGATAGTGAATACATCAGCTTTTTCTTTAGCTATATAAGTTAAAGAACGAACTGCATAATCCAATGATTTACTTACTTGCAAAATAACCTCTTCATATTCATAAGACTAATATAACCTAAAAATCAAACTATTTCATTCAAAAACTGCTAGTTGACTTACAATAGCATTACAGTAATATATTAGCTTAATTTCAATTAATTAAGGAAAGATATGAACGACAAACAATGGCTTTTATTAGATGCTAAAGATGCAGTTGTAGGCAGGTTGGCAACCAAAGTTGCTAATATCTTAATAGGTAAAAATAAGCCTAATTTTACTCCCGGTTGTGATAATGGTGACTTTGTAATTGTGGTTAATTCAAACGAAGTGAAATTCACAGGCAACAAATTAGAGCATAAGTTTTACTATAGGAATACTGGATACCCAGGTGGGCTTAGAAGCACCAAGGCCGGGGACTTAATGGATAAAGATTCTACAGAAGTTTTAAGAAAAGCTGTAAAGGGAATGTTGCCAAAAAATAAATGGCAGAGCATATTTATGAAAAGGTTAAAAATTTATAAAGACATGTCTCATCCACATAAAGGTCAGAATCCAAAAGTTGTAGAGGTTTAAATTGGACAAATATTACGCAACAGGAAGAAGAAAAAATTCAATTGCAAAAGTTTGGCTTACAAAAGGCGAAGGCCAAATTCAAGTCAACAAACGTGATATCAAAGAATACTTTCCAAGAGACTCGTGGGTAAAAAATGCTACAGAGGCTCTGGATATAACTGAAACTAATAATGATTTTAATTTTAATATATCTGTACTAGGTGGCGGACTAACTGGTCAATCAGGTGCAATTAGATTAGGAATTTCTAAAGCATTACTTTTATATAATGAATCTTTCCGATCAAAATTAAAACCTAAAGGTCTTTTAACGAGAGACTCAAGAATGGTCGAAAGTAAAAAGTATGGAAAGAGAAAAGCTAGAAGAGGCCAACAATTCTCTAAAAGATAACAATCTAATGAAAAAGAAATTCAAGGTTTCAAACCCCAAAGGAAAATTAGGTGTTTTAATACCTGGAATTGGTGGTGCTGTTAGTACAACTTTTATAGCAGGGATTGAGGCTCATAAAAAAGGAAATGGGAAACTTTTTGGTTCACTTTCACAGATGGGCACTATTCGAATTGGAAAAAGAACTGATAAGAAAAACCCTCTAATAAAAGAACTGCTACAACTTACAAAAGTTGAAGATTTAGAATTCTATGGATGGGATGTATATCCTGAAGATTGCTATAAGGCTACTATAAAAGCTGGTGTTTTAAATAAAACACTAATAGATAGTGTAAAAGAAAAGCTGCAGGCAATAAAGCCCGAGAAAGCGGTTTTTAATAAAAAATTTGCTGAGAACCTATCTGGAAGAAATATAAAGAAAGAAAAAAATTATTACAAACTAGCTCTTCAACTTATAGATGATATTAAAACTTTTAAAAAAAATAAAAATATTGATAGACTTGTAATGATTTGGTGCGGCAGTACAGAAATATTTTTCAAGGAAGGCAAGGTTCATCAAACCATAAAAAGCTTTGAGGAAGCTCTTAAAAAGAATCATAAAGATATATCTCCAAGTATGATTTATGCTTATGCTGCTATAAAATGCGGTGCAGCCTATGCTAATGGAGCACCAAATTTATCTGTTGATATTCCTGCACTTGAAAAATTAAGTAAAAAAAATAAAGTTCCAATAGCTGGTAAGGATTTTAAAACTGGTCAGACATTAATGAAAACTATTCTCGCACCAGGAATAAAAAGTAGGCTGCTAGGACTGAATGGATGGTTCTCAACTAATATTTTAGGAAATAGAGACGGGGAAGTTTTAGATAACCCTAAAAATTTTAAAACTAAAGAAGAAAGTAAATTGAGTGTACTTGAACATATATTTCAACCTGAAATTAATAAAGAATTATATGGAGACTTCTATCACAAAGTAAGAATCAATTACTATCCCCCTAGAGGCGACCAAAAGGAAGCTTGGGACAATATTGATATCTTTGGCTGGCTTGGATATGAAATGCAAATTAAAGTTAACTTTTTATGCAGAGACAGCATATTAGCTGCACCAATAGTACTTGATTTAATAATATTTATGGATCTGGCTCAAAGAGCAGGGATGGACGGAATTCAAGAGTGGATGTCTTTTTATTTTAAAAGTCCAATGACAGGAAAAAATCTTTATCCAGAACACGATGTTTTTATTCAATCTATGAAACTTAAAAATACTCTAAGATTCTTGGCGGGGGAAAAAAATATTGACCACCTTGGACTCGATTACTACTATGAATAGTACTTTAAATTAATTTAGCAGATTCTAATACAACAATAACTTCATCAGATTTTACAGTTATAAGGCCTGGGCCAGCCGAATACTTTAACGAAGCTCCATCTTTTCCTTTAAAAGAAAGATTGCAAGGTATTATGTTGGAAGAAAAAAAAGTATGGCCAGGTAAAATTCCAAACTCTCCAATAGAATTGGTTGCATTTAATTCAATAGCCTCATCATTAAAGATTATTTCCTCAGGTGAATATATAGTTAAATTAAAAGTATTACTCATATTACTCTAAACTTTTTCCTTTTTCTTTCGCCTCTTCAATGCTTCCAACTAAATAAAAGGCTTGTTCAGGAAGATTGTCTAAGGCTCCGCTTAAAATTTCATCAAAAGATTTAATCGTATCCTCAATTGAAACATATTTACCGTCTAGTCCTGTAAATTGAGATGCAACAAAGAAAGGCTGAGACAAGAATCTTTGAATCTTTCTAGCCCTTGAAACATCAATTTTATCTTGTTCAGATAGCTCATCCATTCCAAGAATGGCAATAATTTCTTGAAGTTGCTTATATCTTTGAAGTGTTCTCTGGACTTCTCTAGCTACTCTATAATGCTCCTCACCTACAATTCTTGGATCTAGCATTCTAGAAGTTGAATCTAATGGATCAACAGCAGGATAAATTCCTAGCTCCGATAACTGACGAGATAGAACAATTGTCCCATCCAAATGAGCAAAGGTTGTAGCTGGAGCAGGGTCAGTTAAATCATCAGCCGGAACATAAATAGCTTGCACCGATGTAATAGAGCCTTTTACAGTAGAAGTAATCCTCTCTTGTAATGCACCCAAATCTGTAGCTAAAGTAGGCTGATATCCTACAGCTGATGGTATCCTACCAAGCAATGCGGATACCTCAGACCCAGCTTGTGTAAATCTAAATATATTATCAACAAACAAAAGAACATCTTGACCTTCTTCATCTCTAAAATGTTCAGCTTGAGTTAATCCAGTCAAAGCTACTCTTGCTCTAGCGCCTGGAGGTTCATTCATTTGTCCAAAAACAAGGCCGGTATTTTGTAAAACACCTGACTCTTTCATTTCCATATATAAATCATTTCCTTCTCTAGTTCTCTCTCCTACTCCTGCAAAGAAAGAATAACCACCATACTCTTTTGCAACGTTGTTAATCAGTTCCATAAGAAGAACAGTTTTTCCAACACCAGCGCCACCGAATAATCCAATTTTTCCACCCTTTAGAAACGGTGCTAATAGATCAATAACTTTAATTCCAGTTTCAAACACCTCAGTTTTAGTACTTTGCTCCTGGAACGAAGGAGCTGATTTATGTATAGGGCTTAAAGACTCGGCTTGAATTGGTCCAACACCGTCAATGGGCTCGCCAATAACATTCATCATTCTACCAAGAGCACCTTTTCCAACAGGAATACTTATAGGTTTCCCAGTATCAAGCACTTTTTCACCTCTTCTTATTCCATCCGTAGTATCCATAGCGATACATCTTACCCTTTTACTCCCAATCTGCTGAGCTACCTCAATTGTCAAGTTCCAATCATCAGTATTAATTAAAGGATTAGTTAACTTCAAAGCTGTGTTAATAGCTGGAAGTTCCTCTGAAACAAACTCAACATCAATTACCGGTCCTAAAACCTGAATAACTTGTCCTAAATTTTCACTATTCATCATTATCTCCTTATTATTTTATAGCCTCAGCACCATTCACAATATCCATCAGTTCCGTAGTGATGTATGCCTGTCTAGTTTTATTAAATAATATTGTTGTATCTCTTAAAATATCGTCAGCATTTCTTGTAGCATTATCCATAGCAGCGGTCCTAGCTGCATGCTCGCTTGTAACAGACTCTAACAAAATACTAGAAATTGTTAAATTAAAGAATTTTGGCAAAACTTCCTCTATAAAAGAATCAATTCCAGGCTCGATAAGTATATCTCCTGATTTCTCATCTTCGATATCTTTTTCTTCTAATTTAATTGGCAAGACTTTCGATATTGTTGGTACTTGAGAAATAGCACTCTCAAACTTGTTATAAGCCACATAAACATTATCAATCTTCTCATCCAGGAAAGGTTGCAAAAGTTGGCCTGTAATTTGTTCTGAAATAGCTTTATAGTTCTTCTCTGTAAGACTTGATATATCTTCACCATAACCGACCTCTTTAAAATAGTCCGCGCCCTTTTTACCAATATAAAATTTCTGAATTTCATCTGATTCAAACATATGCTTTTCAATCATCCTAAATAAACTTGTATTGTACGAACCACAGAGTCCTCGATCAGAAGAAACAATTATTAAAACATCTCTGGACGAATCATTTTTATAATTTAAAAATCTACTAGGTGAATCTTTAATTGAACTTGTAACAATTCTTACAATATCCTGATAAGAACTAAAGTATGGTCTAAATGAATTAAGCATCAACTGGGTTTTAGCATATTTAACTGTCGCAATCATTTTCATCGCTTGCATAATTCTCTTAGTGCTCTTTACACTTGATATTTTAGTTCTAATTTCTTTTAAACTTGGCATCTTATGATGTATAAACTCCTTTAAATTTCTCTAGTGAATTTTTTAATTCAGACACAATCTCGTCTGAATAATCCTTTTGAAGTTTTTCTAGTAAATCCTTATGCGAAGATTCAAAATAATCATACAACTTTTCTTCAAAATCACCTATTTTTTCAACATCAATTTCATCCGCATAGCCATTTGTAACTGCAAAAGATAAAAGTACCTGTTTCTCTACAGGTAATGGAACATATTGACCTTGTTTTAATGCCTCAACTAGTCGTGAACCTCTTTTTAATTGAGATTTAGTAGCTTCGTCTAAATCAGAAGCAAAAGCAGAAAAGGCTTCGACTTCTCTGTATTGTGCTAAATCAAGCCTTAAGGTACCTGCAACTTTCTTCATACTTTTAACTTGAGCAGAACCGCCAACCCTAGAAACAGAAAGTCCAACGTTAATTGCAGGTCTTACACCAGAATAGAAGAGATCAGTTTCCAAGTAAATTTGTCCATCAGTAATTGAAATAACATTAGTTGGTATGTAAGCAGATACGTCGCCAGCTTGAGTTTCAATAATAGGTAAAGCAGTAAGAGAACCGCCACCATTCTCATCGCTCATCTTAGCTGCTCTCTCAAGAAGTCTTGAATGAAGATAGAAAACATCGCCAGGATAAGCCTCTCTACCTGGAGGTCTTCTTAACAAGAGAGATAATTGCCTATAAGAATAAGCATGTTTAGTAAGATCGTCATATATTACCAGAGCATGTCTACCTGTATCTCTAAAATGCTCACCTATTGCACATCCAGTAAAGGGAGCCAAAAATTGATAAGGTGCGGGGTCACTAGCATTTGCCGCTACCACTGTTGTGTACTCTAAAGCACCATTCTCCTTTAACTTTTCTACAACTTGAGCGACAGTTGACTGTTTCTGTCCAATCGCAATATAAATACAATAAACACCTTTTCCCTTTTGGTTAATAATAGTGTCAATTGCAATTGCAGTTTTCCCAGTTTGTCTATCACCCAATATTAATTCTCTTTGACCACGTCCAATTGGAATCATTGAATCAATAGCTTTAATTCCAGTCTGTAAAGGTTCATTTACTGATTTTCTATCTACCACACCTGGAGCCTTAATCTCAACAGGTTTAAATTCTTCCGAAGCAATATCACCCTTTCCATCAATAGGTTTTCCTAAGCCATCCACTACGCGTCCAAGCATTGAGTCTGACACACCTACTTTAGCAATTTCTCCAGTTCTTTTAACCTTATCACCTTCAATTACTAACTCGTCAGCACCAAAAATAGCTACACCAACACTATCTTCTTCCAAATTTAGAATTAAACCATATACTCCACTATCAAATGTTACCAATTCACCGGCCATAGCTTCATCTAAACCATAAACTTTAGCAATACCATCTCCAACAGTTGTAACAGTCCCTATTTCTGATGATTTAAAACTTGACTCAAATCCTTGAATTTTTTGCCTTAATTGTTCACTTATATTTTGGACATTTACCTCAGACATTAAACTCTCCTTTTAAATTTATTTTTCTTAATTCGCTAATTTTACCTAGTAAGGATCCATCAAAATATTTATCTTCAACTTGCAAGATTATTCCTCCAAGTATAGTTGAATCTTCCCTAAAACTAAGTTCTAAATTTCTTCCCCATATCTCTTCTAATTTAGATTTAATCAAATCTAATTTTTGATTTTCATCTGTATTTATAGTAATTACCTCTATTTTCACCTTCCCAAGAAGTTTTCTTAACTTCTTTAAGAAAAATTCTCTTGATTCAATAAAAGATTTTAAAAGGTTAAACTCTATAATAACCTCAAGAAACTTTCTGGTAGATTGACAATCTGAAACTATTTGCGCAATAAGATCATTTTTGACAGATGATGGATAAATATCGTTAATTAAACAGAGTCTAATGCTCTTATCCTTATTAAATACATCAACAAAATGTGATAATCCGATATAAACTTTTTCTAAATTCTCTTTTGATGAATTTTCCGAAGTTAAAGCAATAAAAAAGTCATTAACTGTTGCTGACGGCATTTTGCTTCACCTCTCTTAAAAAAGATATTATTAGCTCTGAATCTTTATCGTTTGTAACTTCAGTTGCAATCTCATCTTGAGCGACTTCAATTGCTTTATTTAAAATACTATTCTCAACTTCAGCTTGAAGCTTTAATGATTCTAGTTGGATTATATCATGTGTGTCATTTTTTATTTTATTTGCCACGAAATTTGCATTATCAATAATATCGTTCGTCTTCCTGCTGGTAACCAAATCTATAGAATTTCTAAGTTCAGTTAACTCAGAATCAATTAAATTTATTTTTTGCGAGCTAGAATTATAGGATTCTTGCGAGGCCTCAATAATCTTGTTTGCTTCTTGTATCTCTCGGCTTATCTTTTTACTTCTATTTACAAAAAAGCTTACTACAATATCTTTTAAAAAATAATAAAGAATTCCAATGAATACTATTAAGTTAAAAAGATGCTGAGAAGCAAACTTTAATTGACTAGCAATATTTATTTCTTCTGACATAACTATATTTTTCCTTTAATTTGTCCTACTAATTCTTTAATTTTCTTTGTTAATTCATTATCCCCTTTATTGATTTCCTCTATAGATAAATCTGCAATTTTTAAATACATTTCAGAATCCAGCTTCTGCCTTGCATTTTCAATCTCAATTAATGATTCTTCTTTTGCCTTTTTTATTAGATCTTCAGCTTGTCTCTTTGCTTCAACTATTTTCTCATTCGAAGAAAGCTCAATTTCATTCTTAAAATCAGATATTCTTTTCTTATAATCCTCTTCAATCTCTATTGCTTGCTCATCCATACTCTTTGCTCTTTCAATCCTAACAGAGGTTTCTACATCTCGATTTTCTTTTAAATCCAATAAAGGCTGAAACAAAAACTTATTTAAAAAAAGTATGATGAATATATATATGACAAGTTCTATAAAAAAAGTATTGTCCACTGCTAAAACATTAGATGAGTCTGCAGAATTTGCATCTAATGAAAACAAAAATACTAACAATAAAACTTTTTTCATTTTTAATCTCTAAAGAAACGATAAAGAAGAGGAGGAGCAATAAAAGTGGTCAACATAACCATGACCGTAAGGGCTGAATAATCACTACTACTTAATACCCCTGTAGCAAGCCCCATTGATGCGAAAATTAAACCAACCTCACCTCTCGGTATCATTCCAATTCCTATCACTAACTTATTAGCCCTTAAAGAAAAAGCCCCTAAGCCACTAATCAATTTACCTATTACAGCAATTATAAATAAAACTAAAGCTAAGATTATAACCGCAATATTTTCTTTTATAAAGGGATTGAAAACAGAAATATCAACAGCGGACCCAACCATTATAAAGAATATAGGAATAAAGACATCTGCTACGGGTTTCAATCTATCTTCAATTAAATCTTTTTGATGCGTTTTTGCTAATAAAAGGCCAGCTGCAAAAGCTCCGATTATCGGTGCTAGCCCTGCAATTTGCGCTAAATAAGCAAAGACGAACGTATATGCAAGTGCACCAAGCAGTAAACTTCCTCGCGCTTTAAGGCTATGAACAAAAACAAATAATTTAGATGTAAATAAGTTCCCTAAAATAATTGATACAACAAGGAATCCAACAGCTTTACCTGAAATAACCCCAACAGTAACAAGATCTATTGTAGCCTCCCCCCCAGAATTAGTAGTAGTAATTAAAGCACTTACAACAGCCAAAATAATTAGTCCCATAACATCGTCTATAACAGCTGCACCTAAGATTATTTTCGATTCTAAACTTTTAAGTTTCTTTAGTTCTGAAAGAACTCTAGCAGTAATACCAACACTTGTAGCAGTTAATGTAGCACCTATTGTTAAAGCTGCTAAGAAAAGAGTTGTCTCAGAAGTGAAGGTAATTAAGGAATATTCGCTCAAAAGAAATACTGAATAAAAACCTGAGAAAAATGGTACGACTACTCCTAAAATTGCAACTAAAAGAGATGGAACTCCTACATTTAGTAAATCATTTAAATCAGTTTCTAATCCTATCTCAAACAATAGAATTGCAACACCAACTTCAGCTAATAAATGAAGTATTTGGTAGCCTGGCTCTCCAAGTACCGGAATCAAAGCCAAGGAGCCCAATAAAACCCCAGCAATTAGCTCGCCAAGTACCTCTGGCTGCTTAAATCTTACAAATATTGAACTTAATACTTTCCCTACTACAAAAATACTAGCTAATGCAAGAAAAAAGCTACCTAAAGAGTAATTATTTGGATCATCTAATGTCATTATTTGTCTCTAAAACGACTTAAGTTTCACATGAAAAAAAGTCATAGTCAAACCTTAAACTATAGAGAGTAAATCTATAATAGTTTATTATAAAAAAATAAAGAGTTACAATGCCAAGTAAAAAAATTCGCTTAACTATATCAGACTTATGGACAAACCAATATACGTATTTTATTTTGGTTGGATTTATAGTTGGAATTTGTGCAGGCTTCTCTAATGTTATATTCCACTTCTTATATCAAACTGTTCATTTATTATTTATATCACCATTAGAGTCAAAAAACATGGTCATCTTTGGTACTATTGTAGGTGGACTGATTCTTTTTTTTATCTCGTACCTCTCAGGGAAAGAGGACATATTAGGATATAAATTTCATAACTTTATTCATACAATTTCTAGAGGCTCTGGAGTTATAAGCATTAAAGAGACAATATTAAAAAGTTTTTCTCAAATTGTATCTCTAGGCTTTGGTGGATCAGTTGGTCAGGAAGGTCCAATGGCTCAATTGGGAGGATCAATAGGAAGTATAGTTGGACAAAGAATAAGAATTAAAAAGAGTGATTTAAAAATCTTCATTGCTTGTGGTATAGCAGGGGCTATCGCAGCTACTTTCAATGCTCCAATAACTGGAGTTTTATTTGTTGAAGAAGTCGCCCTTCTTAGAAACATTAAAATCAGAAGTTTCTTACCCGTTGTCATTTCAGCTGCGACAGCAACTGTAGTTGCAGGATTCTTCAGTTCTGATCAAAACATATTTAACAGAGTCGATTTTCTTTTGTTTAGCTATAATGAATTATTTGTATATGCACTTATGGGAGTATCAATAGGTTTTGCGTCCTCGTTTTTTACCAAATTTCATTTTATTATTGAGAAAAAATTTGATGATTTAATTCCAAATATAAAAATAAGACCTATTATCGGGGGGGCTATTTTAGGAATATTGGCTCTTATTCCATTTGGTATCGGTCTTGATGTTTTAGGCAATGGTTATGAGGCAATTAGAAAAGCTATGACATATGAATATTCATTATGGATAGCAATAGGAATTTTGCTTCTCAAACCCTTAGCAACCTCTATAACTTTAAATAGTGGGTGGCCTGGCGGTATATTCGCTCCCTCAATCTTTATGGGAGCAATTTGTGGTTATCTTTTTGGTTTTGGAGTTGAATCAATATTTTATCCTCAATTAATCCCTGGAGAACTGACAACTTCATATTCGATCGTTGGCATGGGAACCTTCCTTGCCGCGATGACCCAAGCACCTTTAACATCAATCTTCTTTACTTTTGAACTAACTCAAACATATCAAGCGGTACTGCCTGTAATGATTAGCTCGGTTATTGGAACTACAATTTATAGGCTAATGATTGGAAGATCGTTTGAGGCTTGTTATTTAAAGAAAGAAAATTTAGAAATTATACAAAATGAGGAATCAAACATATTAAGCAATATGAAGGTGAACGAAATAATGAGAAAAGATGTTGTAACAATTCCTGAAAAAATGACTTTAGGAAAATTTATAGAATTCTTACCATCTACTCACTTAACAACCTTCCCTCTTATAGATCAAGATGACAACTTGTCTGGAATAATTTCTGTTCAAGACTATAGGGGATGGGTACTTGAAGACGAACTAAGGGACGTAGTTATAATGAAAGACCTAGCTTCAACAAATGTAAACACTGTTACGCCAGACGAATCCATGCTTGAAGTATTAAAGCATTGGGATAAAGGCGACATGCTTCCAGTTGTTTCAAGAACTGGATCCAAAAAAATAATCGGTATTTTAGCGAGAAGGGACGCGTTGATTGCCTATAATAAAGCTCTAACTGAAGAGGCATCCGAACTATAGTTCTTTTTTAATAAATACTCTATTTCATAGCCCGTTGCTAATGATCCTATTCTAGAAATGACCTCAAGAGAAGGATGGAGATAATTATTACAATTAATACTTTTACACTCATTATTTTCTTTACTTGTACAAAGGCACTTAAAGTACATCCCGCGTGTATTTAAATTTTGATGAGAACTCTTTGAATCATTTACTCTATAAAAACCACCCGCAACTTGTGAATTAATTAGATAATAAACTGGCTCTTTATTGCTATAAATTGTCTCAACACCTTCTTGAAGAATTATATTCTTCAAATAACTGCCTCCTTTTGAAACCTTCATCTTCTTTCTACCATCCCTATTAAGAGATAAAAGTTCATCGCCTTTCTGCACTTGCATTACGGCCATACCATAAGTTCCAGTATTATTCTTAACAAACACTAAGGGATTAGAAATATTATAATGCCTAATAAGGTCCTTGATCATTTGATTAGTTAAATCCGCTAACCTTTCCCTGTCCTCTAATATGTCAAAATTAATATCTTCAACAAGTTTAGTTGATAGCGAAAATATTGAAGAATCTATCGAGAGCATTTCTGCAAACTCGTTAACAAGCTTATTATAAAATTCAAAATGTATATTTTTCTTTCTTGCATGCCATCCAACCTCCGTAGGAGGAACAACTAACTGATCGAGGCTTTCTAAGATTGAAGGTGAATAATCAGATAGATCATTATTAATCAAAATTAAGTCTGGCTCAAAATCCTTAATAAATATTTTATTATCAACTCTTTCAATCTTGCTTGCTAAAACTTTATTATTATCTGAGGCATGAAATTCATATTCTCCAAAATCCGCCTCATACAAACCAACCCTGACACTTAAACTTGCTTTTTCTAAAATCTTAATCAACGACAATATATTATCCCAATAAAAATTGTTTCTAGTGTGAAATTCTGGAACTATCAAAACGTTTTTTATCTTATTGCCGTGAAATTTTGACTTATATTCTCTAATTAGACCTGAAGCACTATTAATAAATAAATTTGAAAGATTATTAAATCCACCTGGAAAAATATTTGTATCAACTGCGGCTATTTTATTTTCTGAGACTCTTAAATCGACTGAAGTATAAAAGGGTATTTTTACTTCATCTTCTTTTTCTTTAAACCAGTTTGAGATTAAATCCTGATTTAATAAAACTAAATCATCTATTTTTTTTAAAAGTTTCATGTTTTCATACTACCATTGATTAAAAGAAAAATTGCTAGTTAAAATGCTTCTTATTTCTGAATAAATGCGTCGATTGCTTGTTTAATTTTCTTATAATCAGCCCCTGGAACAATATAGCCTTCGATAACGAAAGTAGGTGTTGACCGAACACCAATATTAACTCCTTCTTCAATACTTGATTCAACAAATTTTTTATATTTATCTCCCGTATTAAGACAAGATGAAAAATCAAAATCTACGGTTGAAAAAATATCTTTAATAATCGAATTAAATGATTCTTCATTAAAATCTTCCTGATTTTCGAAAATTAAGTCATGAGATTCCCAAAATTCTTTTTCACCAAACGTATCATTGACGCAAGAGGTAAAGTAGGCAGCGTCGTCAGCCCATTTATGAAAACTTAATGGATAGTGCTTGTAATAAAAGGAAATCTTATCTCCATATTCATTCTTTAATTTTTTTACTTGTTTTGCGCCAAACCTACAGGCGGGGCACTGAAAATCTGAGTATTCAACGATCCTAATGCTTCCCTTGTTCCCACCCAATCTAGGAACCCCCTTAAGATTGAGCGAGTTCATCAAATCAATATTTTTTGTTGGACCAGAAAAATCATATATTTGGGGTTGAAAAATTATATATCTACCATCATTTGATATAAAAAAAGGTAGCTGTTGTGTTTCATCCAATGTTTTAAAAAGTATTACGCCTTCTTTTAGTCCTTTAATTGGAGAATCCTTAATTGTACTTATAGAAACCAAAGAATCGTCTGGTATGGCTCCTGAAAACTTATCTTTAAAATCTTTAAGAATTTTATTTTTATCCAACTTTATTTCTTTTTTAACTCCAGAATTAAAGCTGTCGCACGAAACAATAAAAAATAAAAGAAAAATTATTTGAAAAATTATTTTCATTTTATAACTCTTGAAAGTATAGTCTTTGCATTACGATAAAGACTATCAAAAGAGAAACAATCTTCTAGCTCTTTTTTAGTAAGAAGTTTTAATACCTTAGAATTTGATAACAATAAATCTCGAAAATTTTTATCATTATTCCATGCTTGAAAAGCTAGGTCTTGAACTATTTTATATGACTCTTCTCTGGATAGTCCCTTATTTACCAGCTTAACTAAAATATTCTGTGAGAAAATAACACCATTAGTTTTCCATATATTGGACAACATATTCTTTTTGTAAACATTAAGATTTGCTAGCATAAAGTTTGCCCTTGTTAACATAAAATGTATTAATGTTGATGAATCTGGTCCGATTACCCTTTCAACTGATGAATGACTTATATCTCTCTCATGCCACAAAGGAATATTTTCGAAAGAAGCTGATGTATTTGATCTCACTATTCTAGCTAATCCTGATAAATTTTCTGATAAAATTGGATTTCTTTTATGAGGCATTGCCGAAGATCCTTTTTGACCTTTAGTAAAAGGCTCTTCTACCTCTAAAACTTCAGTTCTTTGCATGTGCCTAATCTGAACAGAAATCCTCTCAATTGATGACGCTATAAATGATAAGGCAGTAAAATACTCAGCATGATAATCCCGATTAATAATTTGACTACTAATCTTTGCAGGCTTTAGCTTTAATATAGAACACGCTTTTCCTTCAATTTTAGGGAGTACATTTGAATAAGTTCCAACAGCACCTGACATTTTACCTACACTACAGACTTTAATAGCCTTCTCGAGTCTTTCCTTAGCTCGCTTCATTTCATCTAACCAATTTGCTACAACTAACCCAAATGTAGTTACCTCAGCATGTATTCCATGTGATCTTCCCATAATAGGAGTTTCTATATGTTTCTTTGCAAGAGAAGTGAGAATCTTTATATTTTTATTTAGCTCCTTCTTTATTAAATTTCCAGAATCAACTATCAAAAGAGATAATGAAGTATCTAAAACATCAGACGAAGTTAAACCTAGATGAACAAACCTTGAGTCTTCTCCAATAGATTTTGCAAGGTTTGTAGTAAAAGCAATAACATCATGCTTTATAACTTTTTCAAGCTTATCAATCTGTTTTGAATCAAATTTAGCTCTTTTCTTAATCCTTAGAAAAGAAGCTTTTGGAATGTATCCGTAATACGACCAAGCCTCACAAACCGCAAGCTCTACATCTAGCCATTTCTGATATTTGTTATCATCAGACCAAAGATTTTGCATTTCTACTGTGCTATATCTGTTTATCATGTGGGTGTGTAAATATTATACACGGATTTATAATGTCTTTCATAAACTTGTTTATTAACTTCTATTCATTATAATTTTTACATGAGTCCATTAAGAATAATATTTTCAATTCTAAGTTCTATAGCAGGATTTTGGATAACTTTAGGTAATTTAAAAACTGCTGGAAACTTAATTCTTCCATATTCTGTTGGAATTGGGATTTTTTGTGGTCTACTAACTTTCTTTTTTGTTTATTATTCTGAGAAACTTTTTACAGATTTAAGTGCTAAAGCACTAATAGGCGGAACTATTGGAACAGCGGCTGCTTTATTATTCTTTTTAACTTTTGCATATTTTTCAGAAATAATTGGGTTAAGTAGTAGGTACCCTTTTTATACTTATCCGATTGTTTTTCTATCTGTACTTTGCTTAGGGATTGCTGTTGGACTTAAGAAAGGTGGTGGATCTGATAATGAAAATCAAAAAGAAAGTGAATTTTTCCATAGTAAAGTTCTTGATACTAGCGCTATTATAGATGGAAGGATTTCTGATATCTCAAAAGCTGGCTTTATTGAGGGAAGCATCATTGTTCCTCAATTTGTAATAAGAGAATTACAATGGATTGCAGATTCTAATGACAGCCTGAAAAAAGTTCGAGGTCGAAGAGGACTTGAAATTTTAAAATCATTGCAGGAACAGAAAGACGTTAAAGTAAAAATATTTGATAGAGATTTTACGAAAATAAAAGAAGTCGATCTTAAGCTTGTCAGGCTAGCAAAAGAACTTTCTGCTCACTTAGTAACTAATGACTTTAATCTTACTAAAGTTGCAAATCTCCAAGGCGTTAGAGTATTAAATGTTAATCAATTAGCAAACTCCCTAAGGCCCGTCATATTGCCAGGTGAAAAAATGAAAATAAAAGTCTCAAAATCTGGTAAGGATGAAAAGCAGGGTGTTGGCTATTTAGATGATGGCACAATGGTAGTAATAGATAACGGTAAGAAACATATTAGTGAATTTGTTGATATTATAATCACTAGTGTTATCCAGACACCTACTGGAAGAATGATTTTTTCCAAAGTAGGTGAGCTGCATGACTAAATCATCCAGCTAAGATTTATTAATATGATATCCGCTAATATATCTTTTATCGTAACGGCCGCTGGTGACGGAAGCAGGTTTGGCAAAGGTCAACCAAAGCAATTCAAGAAGATAAATAAAATTCCAATATATATATATTCTTTACTTTCAATAAATAAAATTAATATCAAAAGTGAAATTTTTTTAACTATCAACAAAAAGATTAAAATAGAAAAGATTTACAAGGAATTGAAAAGTTTCGGGCTCAATAAAGTTAAAGTTATTCATGGGGGCTCTACTAGGGGCAATAGTGTCTATAAGGCTTTTAGAGAAATAAGAAATAAAAAGGGATATGTAGTTATTCATGATTCTGTCAGGCCTAATTTTGATTTTAGAAATCTTAATCGAATAATAGAAAAAAATAAAAAATTTGATGGAATTATTATTGCTTCAAGGATTCAGGATACAGTAAAAAGAGAAACAAAATCAATTGTAAAAGAGACGTTAAAAAGAGACGAATTATGGTTAGCGGAAACTCCTCAAATATTTAAATACTCTATTCTAAATAAATGCTACTCGAAGAAACCGATGATTGACTCTTATACCGATGAATCACAATTACTAGAAAAAAAAGGTTACAAAATTAAACTATACGAAAATATAGAATATAATAATAAAATAACTACAAAAAGGGATTTTATTATATATAAGAAACTGTTAAGCAATGTATAGAGTAGGATTAGGCTTTGATGTTCACAAAACATCTGAAAAAAGAAAACTATTTATTGGAGGAGTAAAAATTCCATCTACATTTGGCTTAGTAGGACATTCTGATGCTGACGTATTAATTCATTCAATTTGTGATGCCATATTAGGAGCGCTTGGTCTGGGAGATATTGGTAATCATTTTAGCGATAAAGATCAGAAAAATAAAAATAAGAAAAGTACAATTTTCCTAAAAAAAATAATGACGCTTATGAAAAAGGAAGGATATAAAATAGTCAATATAGACTCAACAGTTATTTGTGAAAAACCCAAAATATCTAAATATAAAAAGAAAATAAAGGATACATTAAGTCCAATTCTAAAAGTCAACAATAAAGATTTATCTATAAAAGCTACAACCTTTGAAGGGCTTGGTCCTATAGGAAGAAATGAAGGTATTGCATGCAAAACAATTGTAATGCTAGAAAAGATCAAAAAAAAGTAAAGATAAAATGTTTTTTGAAACTACAAATAAAAGCTTCCTAGGGATTAATAATAAAAAAAAACTAAAATCTAAAGTTGTTATTGTACCATTCGGTCTCGAAAATACTGTAACTTATGGAAGAGGGACAAAAAAAGGGCCGCGAGAAATTATTAAAGCTTCTCATCAGCTAGAACTGTTTGATGAAGATTTAGGATATGAAATATCTGATAAAATCTCTATTGAAACTTTAAAAATTAAGCCTATAAAAAAAAATACGCCACAAGCTCTAGCAGATCTAGAAAAGATAACTTTAAATATAATAAAAGAAAAAAAATTTCCCTTGATAATTGGAGGAGAACATACCTTAACACTAGGAGCTATATCAGCTTTAAATAAGCTTACTAGACCCATTACTATAGTTCAATTTGATGCTCACACAGACTTAAGGAATTCATATCAATCTAAAAAATATTCTCATGCTTGTGTTATGAGAAGATGTTTAGATTTGAAACACACTAATATTATTTCAATTGGAATAAGAAGTACTTCTAAAAGTGAAATGAGTTTTATTAAAAAAAATAATTCTCGAATTAATATATTTTTTGCTAAGGATAAAGAAACCTGGGATTTAAAAAAAATTGCAAAGCTAGTGAAAAACCAGAATGTATACATAACATTCGATGTGGATACTTTCGACCCTAGCTTGGTACCTGCAACTGGTACACCAGAGCCTGGAGGATTATTTTGGGACGAAACTATAAATCTTTTAAAAATAATAACATCAAGCTCAAATATAGTAGGATGCGACATAAATGAGCTAGCACCAATTCAAAATCATAATGCAAGCAATTTCATTGTAGCTAAATTGACTTATAAGCTAATTGGCTTAATCTTCAATGGAAAATAAGGTATTAAAATACCAATAATTTCTTCTTAGTGTATATTTAATGTTATAAAAAAAAATAAGTGAGGTGCTATAATGGCATATGAATTACCACAATTACAATACTCCTATGATGCATTAGAGCCTTATATTGATGCAAAAACTATGGAGATTCATCATTCAAAACATCATCAAACGTATATAACAAATCTAAACAAAGCATTAGATTCGTATCCTGAGCTTTTTGAAAAAAGCTTAGAAGAACTTTTGAGCAACTTAGATCAAATTCCAGAATCAATTCGTATGGCTGTTAGAAATGGCGGAGGTGGTCATTACAATCATAGCTTGTTCTGGGAAACGATAGGACCAAAAACCGACAATGTACCAAGTGAAAATATGAGTAAACTAATTTCTGATTCATTTGGTAATTTTGATAACTTTAAAAATGAATTTACAGACAAAGCAACAAAGCAATTTGGAAGTGGTTGGGGTTGGCTATCGCAAGATAAAAGCGGTAAGCTTGTAACTCTTTCTACTCCTAATCAAGATACACCTCTTTCTTCTGGATTAAATCCAATTCTTGGTATAGATGTTTGGGAACATGCTTACTATTTAAATTACCAAAACAAAAGGCCTGAATACATTAAGGCTTTCTGGGAAATAATCAATTGGGAAGCTGTTGAAAGCAAGCTAAAATAATGAAAAATAAAAAATTTTCATCCTTTGTTACGAATGGCCTAGATAAGGCACCTAATAGAGCTATGCTTAGAGCTGTTGGTTTTTCAAACCCCGACTTTAATAAGCCAATAGTAGGGATTGCTTCAACATGGGCGATGGTAACGCCTTGCAATATGCATATTAATCTTTTAGCAGATCACGCTGCAAAAGGAGCTAATACCAATGGTGGAAAATCAATTATTTTTAATACTATCACCGTATCAGATGGAATATCTATGGGGACTCCTGGAATGAAATACTCTTTAATCTCAAGAGAGGTTATAGCAGACTCTATTGAAACTGTTGCTGCAGCCGAGGGTTTTGATGGAATTATTACAATTGGCGGCTGTGACAAAAACATGCCTGGATGCCTTATAGGAATGGCAAGGCTAAACAGACCTTCAATATTTATTTATGGAGGCTCTATAATGCCTGGAACACATAAAAACAAACCCATTGATGTTGTTTCAGTGTTTGAAGCTGTAGGTTCATATTCAAATAAACAAATTTCAAAAAAAGAATTAGAAGATATAGAAAAGTCTGCTATACCTGGTCCTGGTTCATGTGGAGGAATGTATACAGCGAACACAATGGCTTCAGCAATTGAAGCACTTGGAATGAGCATGCCTGGAAGCTCGACACAAATAGCAATCTCACCTAACAAGAAAAAAGATTGTTTAGATTCTGGGAAAGCATTAATAAATTTAATCAAAAAGAACATTAGACCTCGGGATATCATGACTAAAAAAGCATTTGAAAATGCTATTACTGTAACAATAGCTTTGGGTGGATCCACAAACGCTGTTCTACATTTAATTGCAATGGCAAGCGCTGCCAATGTTAAAATTACAATTGACGACTTTACAAGAATAGGAAAGAAAGTACCAGTACTTGCTGATTTAAAACCAAGCGGAACTCATGTAATGGCGAAATTTTGTCAAATCGGTGGACTTCCGCCTTTACTAAAAAGATTATTGGACAACAACCTTCTTCATGGAGACTGTTTAACAGTTACTGGAAAAACTATGAGAGAAAATCTTAAAAATGTGAAGGATAATCTTGGAAATAGAATTATTCGTGATGTATCAAATCCTATAAAAAAAGATAGCCACTTAGTAATACTTAAGGGTAATATTTCACCAGATGGTGCAGTGGCAAAAATTTCTGGAAAAGAAGGTCTTATTTTTGAGGGCCGTGCAATAGTTTTTAACTCTGAAGAAGAATGCATGGAAGCTATATTGAAAAGAAAAATTAAAAAGGGGCATGTGATTGTTATAAGATACGAAGGACCAAGGGGTGGACCTGGAATGCGTGAAATGCTGGCTCCTACGTCAGCTATTATGGGCCAAGGTCTCGGTTCCGATGTTGCTTTTATAACTGATGGAAGGTTCTCCGGTGGTACTCATGGTTTTGTTGTGGGTCATATAACACCTGAAGCTTTTGATGGTGGGGTAATCTCAATTATAAAAAATAATGATTCAATAAAAATCGATTCCTCAAAAAGAATATTAGAAGTTAAAATCACAAAGAAGGAAATTTTATCAAGGCAGAAAAAATGGAAAAAGCCCTCCCAAAAACATTTAACGGGTGCAATTTATAAATATTCAGCCTTAGTAAGCTCTGCTTCTACCGGTGCAATAACAGATGGGAAAAATTAAAGAAGTGAAAGACCTACAAAATAAAAATATCTTACTTGGAGTGACGGGTGGGATCTCTGCTTACAAAGCGTGTGAAATGTTAAGAATCCTTATGAAAGAAGGAGCCAATGTTACTGTAGTTATGACTAAAAATGCTGAGAAATTTGTTTCCAAGATGACCTTTCAATATTTGTCAGGTAATCAAGTTCTATCAAATATGTATGATGATGAACAATCTGAAATATCTCATATTAATCTTGCTGATAAATCTGACTTAATTCTTGTTTGTCCAGCTACCGCGAATTTCATTTCTAAATATGCAAATGGGGTTGCAGATAATCTTTTATTAAATATATTATTGGCAACAAAAGTCAGTGTAACAATTTGCCCTGCAATGAATGTAAACATGTATGAGAACCCAATTATTCAAGAAAATATAAAAAAACTTTCAAGTAATGGAGTTAATTTTGTAGAGCCTGATTCTGGAGAACTTGCTTGCGGCTGGGAAGGAAAAGGAAGATTGGCAGACCTTGAAAAAATTCTTAATTCTTTAAAAAAAAAAGAGCATAATAGCAAAGACCTTTTAAATGAAAACATTCTTATTACTTGTGGTGCAACAAGAGAATACCTTGACCCTGTTAGATTTATCTCAAACGCGTCATCTGGTAAAATGGGTCTTGCCCTAGCAAAAGTTCTTGAGGCTAGAGGTGCAAAAACAAAAATCATTCATGGATATATCGAAGAGAACATATCTGACTATAAAAACGTTATTAAATGTGAGTCGGTAGAGGAAATGGAAAAAGAAGTTTTTCAAGAATTAGATAAATTTACGGTAATAATAAAAGCCGCAGCTGTTGGTGATTACAAGTTTAAAAAACCGGAAAAAAATAAAATAAAAAAAAGTAAAAATTCTGTATCCTTTGATATGGAAAAAACAAACGATATTTTAGCTAGAATTGGGAAAGAAAAAAAATCTAATCAAATTCTTGTAGGCTTCTGCGCAGAAACTAAGAACACAATCGCAAATGCTAAGAAAAAAATAGAAAAGAAAAATTTGGATATGATTATTGCAAATGATATATCAGTACCGAATTCTGGATTTGGTAAAGATTCTAACTTTACTTACATAGTTCTTAAAAATAAAAAAATTGAAGAGTTAGGATTAATATCAAAACAAAATCTTGCAATAAAGATTGGTGATTATATAAAAGAAGCTAGAATGGAATTACCATAATAGATAATTCCATTCAAAAAATAAATCTATAAAATAGAATCTTTACATGCTTTTGCGATTCTAAATTTAACTACTTTCTTAGCTGGAATTTGTATTACCTCGCCAGTTTGTGGATTTCGTCCTTGTCTTGCTTTTCGATCAACCAATACAAGTTTTCCTAATCCAGGTACTGTAAATGTTCCGCTTGATTTAGCCTCTGAACATGCAAGATCTGCAAAAGATTCCATAAAACGAGTAGCATCAGCTTTTGAAATACCTAATTTTTCTGCTAACGCACTAGAAATTTGTGATTTTGTTAATGCCATAATGATAAGCCTCCTAAGTACCTATTGTTAATTAATATATTAATTAAAGTACCTTTTTTCCATATAATAGTTTTTTAATAGTAAAAATGCAAATTTTATCTTCTAAAATCATGTATATTAATCTCCATAATGTTGCCAAAGAAAAGAGGTCTCTTTTTATTCTTTTTAGTGTTTTCTTCAATTTTACTTTCCATTTATTACGTAAAATTTGGTAAAAATGACAAAACTAAAGAAAGGACTCTAACCCCTAAAGTAAAGGTTATCGAAAGAAAAGTGGAGAATTTCCAAAAAAAACTATATTTTTTAGCAAAATTGCATAGTAATAAGAGCATTAACGTTATATCTGAAACAGATGGAACTATTGAAAATAAAGAATATCAAATAGGTGATTTTGTCAAAAAAGGTCAGGTTATAATTCAAATGACGGATACTAGAAAGATTCTAGAGCTAAAAGAAATTGAAGATTTGCTAAAAGCGTCAAAAGCAAGGCTTGATGAAGCATCATCAAATTATAAGAATAGCATCAAACTTCATGAG
>MDTC01164883.1_pt1 | contig 27827 bp, 27 predicted proteins | sample 811181 | NCBI WGS metagenome assembly MDTC01 (sample SAMN05326644, study PRJNA326480) | marine metagenome | isolation source: seawater | place: Pacific Ocean: North | collected 2011 | reverse complement strand
TGTTATGGGCATAGGGTTAATTATGTGTCTTGGAACAATGGCCGTTTGGTGGAGAGATGTAATTAGAGAGGCTGTGCATGAAGGACATCATAATCCTTATATTTTAATCGGCTTACGATACGGTATGGCCTTATTTATTGCATCTGAAGTAATGTTTTTTGTAGCGTGGTTTTGGGCTTTTTTTGATGCAAGTATTTTTGCTGACGAAGCCATACAATACAGTAGAGTAACTTTTACAGGTGGTGAATGGCCGCCTAAAGGAGTAGAAACATTTGATCCGTTTCATTTACCGCTTTTAAATACGGTAATTTTATTAACCTCAGGGACTACTTGTACCTGGGCACATCATGCTCTTTTGGAAAATAAGAGAAAAACTGTGATTTGGACGTTGTTTGCTACAATCGCTCTTGGAGTATTATTTACTTTTGTTCAAGCTTATGAATATAGTCATGCAAAATTTGCTTTTGGAGATGGTATATATAGTTCTACTTTTTTCATGGCAACTGGATTTCATGGATTTCACGTTTTAGTTGGTACAATTTTTCTCATAATTATTCTTTTCAGGACATTAGCTGGACACTTTACGCCTGCACAACATTTTGGTTTTGAGGCTGCAGCTTGGTACTGGCACTTCGTTGACGTAGTATGGTTATTTTTATTCTTCTCGATATACTGGTGGGGAGGTTAAGATTAATAGTAGATGGTATCTACTTAAAAACCTTTTTAATATTTGTCCAAAGTGCTCCTCAGGGAGAATTTTTAAAGGTATAGTCGAAGTAAATAGAAATTGTAATGTATGCAAAACCAATTTTCATATTGATAAAATAGGTGACGCAGCCTCGTGGTTAACAACCTTCTTTTTAAGCATAGTAGCATTACCTATAGCTTTCTTTTTAGACCTAAAACTAAAATTTACTTTATTAGAACTGGCCTTTTCAATTAGCTTTATTATCTTATTATTAGCTTTAGCTTTTTTGAGAATAAGCAAATACTTTTTAATCGTAAAATTAATTAAATTTGAATATGCTGAAAAAACAAAATAGAATAAATAATAAAATTTCGCTTTACCTATCCTTTTCAATAGCATTCTTTTTATTGTTAAGCCTAGGAATATGGCAGTTGAACAAACACAAAATAAAAGATTATAATAAAGGTTTAGTGGCTTTAAAGATTAATAAGAGTCCTAAGGAATTGATAAGTCTTGATAAAAAGATAGATAGTATAGAAGTAATTACTGTTAAGGGGGAATTACTGATGGACAAATCAATATATTTTGAACCCAGAACACATAAAGGAAAAATTGGATATCATTTACTTGTTCCATTAAAAGTAGACAATAAATATGTTCTAGTAAATAGAGGCTTTACAGAAAATAAAATAAAATTTAATAAAAATACTCAAGAAAAAATCGACGGTCTATTAATTTCTTTTCCTAAATCAAAATTTTTCGAACTAAAGAATGATATTATAAATAATAAGTGGTACACGCTTGATTTAAAGCAAATTTCTAACTTTATAAATTTGAAACTAGAACCTTTATTAATTTATGAAATTAATAATTATTCGAACAACACTATAAACGTAAAACCTAATACAATATCAAATATAAATCATTTAAATTATGCGATTACTTGGTTTTTGATGGCCATCACGTTAGCTATAATTTTAATAATTTTTGTAAGGAAGGCATAAAATGTTTAAAAACTATCTATTAACAATAAGATACTTTAGTATTTTATTGATTTTTACTATTGTCATACAAATTCTTTTAGGAGCGTGGGTAAGGCTTACTGGGTCAGGTATGTCATGCCCTGATTGGCCTTTATGCTATGGTTACTTTTTTCCTACATACAATAAAATAAATACATTAGGCGTTATGGAATACACATATTTTCAAATTTTTTTGGAATGGGTACATAGAGCAAATGCAGCGTTTATTATAGGACCGTTAACAGTTATACTCTTTTTATATATTATTTTTAATAAAAAAACTGATAATAAAATAAGAAAACTTTCCTACTATCTTATTTTTATGCTAACTGTACAGGGTATGCTAGGAGGGCTAACCGTATTTAAGTCAAATATACCATGGTCTGTAGCGATCCATTTAGCAAGTGCCTTTTTACTACTTTACTTAGTTTTGAACATACTTTTACATACATATCAGCTGGGAAAAAAAAATTTTTACGTTGATAAGATATTATTAAGATTAATTTATACTTCTTTATTTCTTTCATTAATTACCGCATGTGCTGGCGCATTTACTTCTAAATATGGAGCTTCTCTTTCCTGCTCAAGCTGGCCATTTTGTAACGAGAAAATTTTTCCTAACTTTTATGATCAATTCGAGACAATACACTTTTTACACAGATTTTTAGCATTATCTTTAGCTTCATTTTTATTTTTTTCTTTATTGAAGTTAAAAAATATTTTTAAGAAGTTGCCTCAAATTAGCAAGGTAGTTACTATCTTTATTCCTATAATTATATTGACTCAAATTTTTATAGGAGCACTTTTAATTTTTTACGAAGTCCCTACTTGGATGGGAATATTTCATCAGTTTATGGGATTATTATTGTTTGCTAATATTACAGTTTTAACTTTTAATGTAAGACAGCAAAATAAATTATGAAATATGTAAGTACTAGAAATAACAAAAAAAAAGTAAGTTTTAAAAAAGTCTCCCTTGAGGGGTTAGCAAAAGACGGAGGGTTGTATTTACCTAATAATTGGAAAATTAATAAATTAGAATTAGATCAAAAAGATGTGAAATTTGAGAATATTGCTTTTCAAGTAATCAAGAATTTTGTAGGCGATAAATTTGATTTATCTAGTCTTCAGCAAATTATTAATCACAGCTATAAAAACTTTTCCAATAAGGAAATTACTCCACTAAAAAAAGTAGAAAATAATCATTGGCTTTTAGAATTATTTCATGGACCTACACTAGCCTTTAAAGACATAGCCCTGCAATTCCTGGGTAACTTATTTAATTTTTATTTGGAGGAAAATAATAATAAATTAAATATTATAGGAGCTACTTCTGGTGATACAGGATCAGCTGCAATAGAAGCCGTAAAGAATAACACAAACGTAAATATCTTTATTTTACATCCTTTTGACAGAGTATCAGATTTTCAGCGTAGACAGATGACAACAATTGACTCTAAAAATGTCTTTAATATTGCTGTTAAAGGAAATTTCGATGATTGTCAATTTATTATAAAAAAGTTATTTAAAGATAAGGACAGTATATCTAAAAGATTTGCTTCTATAAATTCTATAAACTGGTCGAGGATCATGGCACAAATTACATACTACATATATTCTTTTGCTAAATTAAATTTAATTTATAATGACAAAAAAATATCTTATTCTGTTCCTACAGGTAACTTTGGTGATGCATATGCTGGTTATTTAGCAAAGAGTAAGTTTAATGTTCCTATTAACAAGATTATAGTTGCTACCAATGAGAATGATATTCTATATCGCTTTTTTAGAGAAAGAGTATATAAAAAAAAAATTGCAAAATCTACTAACTCTCCATCTATGGATATCCAGGTTGCCAGTAATTTCGAAAGGCTGCTGTATGACCTACTTAAAACAGACAGTGAAAAACTCTCAACAACAATGAGTGATTTTGAAAGAAAAAATTATTTTCAGCTTGATGGAAACTTTAATAGTAAGGTCCTTGATTCTTTTATTTCATTTAGAGTATCTGAAAAAAGAACGATTAAAACTATTAAAAATATTTATAAAAAATATAATATCATTTTAGATCCACACACAGCAGTAGGATTTAGAGCTTCCTTAGATTATTTAAAAGATAACAATGATGATATTGCTGTTTCTTTAGCAACAGCACACCCAGCAAAATTTTCTAAAGCTGTACACGATGCTATTAACATAAATCCCACCTTACCATTAAAGTATAAAAATATTTTTAGATTAAAAGAAAGCTTTCAAGTAATTGAAAATAATTACAAAGATATTAAAAACTTTATATTTAAAAACTCCTTGAATTAGGTTAAGAGTGAAAAAACTTGTAATTGCTCTTCAATCTCTTTTTTCAAGAAAAAGACTTTCAGGAAAAAATATCTTTTTAAGACCACCTAAAAGAAGAGATGCTTTAAAGTGGCAAAAATTAAGACTTGCTTCTAAGTCTTTCCTATCACCATGGGAGCCAAAATGGGATGCTACTTCTTGCTCACGTAGAGCCTTCATGAGATACCTAAAAAATTCAAATTATTTAGCAAATATTGATAGATCTTATTCATTTCTAATTTTTAAAGAAGAGGATAAAGAGCTAGTCGGAGGAATAAATGTCTTTAATGTAAGAAGAGGAGTTTCTCAGAGCTCTTCAATAGGGTACTGGGTAGGAAAAAGGTATTCAAGAAAAGGCTATATGTATGAGGCTCTAACTGTAATATTGCCCTCTCTATTTGTAGATTTAAGGTTGAATAGAATTGAAGCAGCTGTGTTAATTAATAACAAACCTAGCAGGGGGCTTCTAGAAAAAATAGGATTTATTGAAGAGGGAATTTGTAGGTCATATTTAAAAATTGATGGAAAATGGCAAGACCATATCATGTATAGCTTATTAAAAAAAGATTATGAAAAAAATATTAAGCCGATCCCGAGTAATTAGAAAACTTAAAGCTTTTTAAATTTTTTTCTTCCAATCCTATACTTTTTAATGCATTTTTCCATTTTAGTTTATAATTATTAGAAAAAAGCAGTTTATTATTCATATTTGTAACAAGCCAGGAGTTTTGTTTAAGTTCTTCTAATAATTGATAACTTTGCCAACCAGCATAGCCAATTACTACAATAAATTTTGAGGGCCCATTTCCAGAGTTTAAATCATTTAAAATTTGCGAGTTACTAGAAAGAATAAGATTATTTTTCAGATATGTTGCTTCTTCTGATTTATAGTCGTTTGTATGAAGGACAAAACCTCTATCAAAGTCTACAGGCCCCCCATAATGTATCATATACTTACTACCGCTATTTTTCTTAAGATTATTCTTATTACTAAAAATTTTTGTGATATCTAGGTTAAGTGCTGGCTTATTTACAATAATTCCCATGGATCCCTCAATGTCATCAGATATCATATAAATTACAGTTTTAGTAAAGCGAGGATCACTCATATTTGGAGACGCAACTAATAATTTACCTTCTATCGAATTATATTTATTGTTTTTGCTTTTTTGTAACATAAAAATATATTAGTTTATAAAGTTATGAAATTACAATTATTTTTAATATATATTTTTTTTCTATTAAATTCTTACTCATTTGCGATTAATTCTAATACAGATGAGTTTGAGGGAACAAAAGTAAATATTTTATTGGGAAAAAAATATGAAAATACTATAGAATTAGGACTAAATTTTAATATTAGAAGAGACTGGAAAATTTATTGGATTTATCCAGGTGATGCAGGGCTGCCTCCAGAATTAAAAATTCTTGATAATAAAAAATATAAAAGTATTACTCCTAGTTGGCCCTTTCCTGAGGAGGAATTAGACGAGAACTCTGAACTTATATCCAGAATATATAAAGATGAAATTATAATTCCTTATAAAATATTGCTTTCGGAAGATATCAAGTCAATTCAAAGTATTGAATTTGAATTAGATTATCAAATATGTAAGGATATTTGTATTCCAGTTAAAAGCAAACTAACTTTAGATATCCCAAAAAAAAATTACGTAAACCCAGAAAACTTAAAAAATATAGAAAAATTTAAAAAAAAAGTTCCAGTCAACCTCCCATCAGACCATGATGTAGAAGTAACAGCTAAAAAATTAGATGATAATAATATACTTCTAAACCTTAAAGGTTCTAGGTTTCTTAAAGCAAATTACAGGCTAGAGAATTTAATATTAATTAATAATGAATTGCCACCTCTAATTAGTAAAAAAATTAATCAAACTGAAAGTGGCTATAAAGTGACATTAAGAAGCTTTACTAAATTAGACCCTAACATTAATAAATCTGTAATTTTTCTAAAAATTAATGAAAGTAACTTTTTTTATAAAAAACTTACTAATGAAATAAAAGAAAATCAAAATTATAGAAAACAGGAAATATCCTTGATTTTACTCAGTGCTTTTCTTGCTGGAATTATTTTAAATTTTATGCCATGTGTGCTCCCAGTTCTTGGAATAAAAATAAATAATCTTTTAAAACAGTCAGAGACTAGAAACAAACTTCATGTAAAGTTGTCTTCTTTATATGTAAGTCTAGGAATTTTATCAACGTTTTTTATATTTGCTATTATTTCTGTTATCTTCAGATTAATTGGCTTCAATTTAGGTTGGGGAATGCAATTTCAGAGTCCTATATTTCTTTTATTACTACTTTTTTTATTGTCAATTTTCGCATTAGTAGCTTTTGATTTATTAAAGATGAATTCTTTCCAAAGAATAATAAATATTAGTTCTTTCAAAAAACTAATTAACAAAAATAATTTATTTATTAGTAACTATGCAACAGGTATTTTAAGCACTCTTTTAGCAACTCCTTGTACTGCTCCTTTAGTAGGCTCAGCAATATCTTTTGCATTGTCTCAAAATTACTTTTTATCAATATTAGTTTTTTTACTAATGGGATTAGGTAAATCTTTGCCCTACATTGTTTTTATTTTGAGGCCAAATATTTTATTGCATTTACCTAAGCCAGGAAAATGGATGAAGTATATAAAAGTTTTTATAGGAATCATGTTACTTATTTCTGTATTATGGCTAAGTAAATTATTAATCAATCATTATATAGATTTTCCTAAATCTTCAAAATCTCTAAATATTGGATATCAATGGGAAGAGTTCGATGCTCAAATACTGGAAAGTTATATAAACAATAATGAAAAAATATTCTTAGATTTTACCGCTGAATGGTGCATTAATTGCAAAATTAATAAAAAATTAGTAATAGAAGATAAAGAAGTAATACAATTTTTAAACCAAAAACATATTAAACTAATAAGAGGAGATTGGACGTTCCCGGATGAGGAAATTTTGATTTTTCTTAAAAAATATCAAAGGTATGGTATACCTTTCAACATATTTTTTTCAGAAAAATATCCAAATGGGTATATATTTAGTGAAGTTTTGAATAAAAATACTTTATTAAGAGTATTAGCTGAGTAATTAATTGAGGTTTAGTTCGATAGCTTTATTGGCTAATTGATCTGCTTTTTCATTTCCAAAATTACCATCATGAGCTTTTACCCAATTCCATTCTACATTATGGAATTGATTAAGGTAATCCAGCCTTTGCCATAGTTCTAAGTTTTTTATTGTTTTATTTTGATTATTTTTCCAGCTATTTTTTTTCCAGCTATTTATCCAAGTTGTTATACCTTGTTTTAAATAATTACTGTCCGTAAATAATGTAATATTTTCTTGATATTTAAAATACTCTAAGCTTTTTATCGCTGCAGTTAGCTCCATTTTATTATTTGTAGTTAGTTTTTCATATCCAAATAGCTCTTTTATTGATTTATCTTTTAATTTGATATAAACGCCCCATCCACCGTGCCCAGGATTTCCTTTACAAGCTCCATCTGTGTAAATAACGTAACTTTTTTTCTCTTGCATATTGCTAAAATTGTTTACAGTAGTTTATAATACATTATATAATAATTTAAGGATAAATATTATGAGAATACTATATTATTTGGGATTAGCAGCTATGCTGTTAATTTTAAATTCTTGTTCACTTTTAGATAGCCCAAATAAGACTAAATCTTTAAAATTTGAAAAAAATAAAATAAAACAGGAATTTAGTAGCTATTCATACTGTCCTGATTTTTTAATACCTTCCGATACTAATACTTTAAAAAACAAAAAAAATCAAAAATTAATAAGGCTTTATAATATAAAGCTAAATTGCAAACTGCAGAATAATGAGACAGATAATTCAAAAAACAAAGTTATAATAACTCAAACTATTTACTATCAAGTGTTAAAAAATAATTTTAGATTAGATAATCTAAATCCTCTGGCATATGTAGCTCTTGTAGATAAAGAACAAGATAAAGTAAAATTCAAGATTTTATCAAAAGTTAATTCAGCACCATATGTCACAGTGAAAAAAAAGATTTTTTTTAAAAATACTAATAAATTTAAAATTAACTTATATGAAAATAATGAAGAATTAGTATTTTATTACGGGTTTCAAAATTAAATAAATATGAAAGTAGGAATAATAGGTGCAGGAATAACAGGAGTGACCACTGCATACTTCCTATCAAAAAAAAATATAAATGTTAATATAATTGAAAGTAGAAGGTATCCTGCAATGGCTACAAGCTACGCAAACGGAGGACAATTATCTGCCAGTAACTCTGAGGCTTGGAATAGCTGGCATAATATTAAAACAGGTTTTAAATCAATCATAAATGCAAACCATTCCTCAGTAATTATTAATCCCTTGCCAACTATGAGTAAACTTTCTTGGTTATATAAATTTGTTACTAACATAAGGAATAGCGACAAGATTACTTTAGACATATGTAAGATGGCAATAAAAAGCATAATTTTATACGATGAAATAGCAAAAAATGAGAGTCTCGAATTTGACAAATTAGACAAAGGTATATTACATCTATATGAGAGTAAAAAACATACAATAAATGCCGAGTATATAAATAAGATATACAATAAAGCTGGATTAAAAAGATTTAGAATTACGCATGAAGAATTATATAAAATAGAACCAGCACTAAAAAATAAAAAGTTAGACAGTATATTTTTCACACCTTCTGATAAAACCGGAGACATTCACAAGTTTTGTAACAGTTTAATAAATAAACTAGTAAAAAATAATAAAGTTAAAATTTTAAGTAGAAATATTGATGATTTACATGAATGCATTGACTCTTATGACTATCTCGTAGTATGTGGAGGAGTCTATTCTCCATCGTTAGCTAAATCAGTTGGTGATAAGCTTCCTATATACCCAGTAAAGGGCTATTCTATAACCATAAATAATCCAGGTGAAAATACTCCTTTTGTAAGTCTTCTTGATGATCATAATAAAATAGTTACTTCTAGACTAGGAATAAATAGATTAAGAGTAGCAGGTTTCGCTGAATTTAATGGTTATAATCTTGATATAATTCAAAAGAGAATTAGGCCGCTTATTAAGTGGAGTATGAATATGTTTCCAAAAATAAATACTAAAGATATCAAACCATGGGCTGGATTAAGACCTATGACTCCTAATATGCTTCCTATAGTAAAACAAAGTAAATCAAATAAGAAGATTTGGTATAATACAGGACATGGCCATTTAGGTTGGACACTAAGTGCTTTTACAGCAAAACTAATTTCTGAAAAAATGACAAAATCTAGTTGATTAACTTTTTAGTTTGATCAACTGACTGTTGGATTATGTCTTGTTGATTTTCAATAGAAAGCTTGCTTTTTATAACATCCTCAGCCATAGATGTCGCTTTTCTTATAATATCAGCTTTGATCTCTTCTAATGCTTGATTCTGTATTACTTTAATTTTTTCTAAAGAGTCTTTTTCTAACATCTGGACTTGTGTTTCTATTTTCTTTTTGTTTTCTAAAAGTATTTCATAAGACTTATTTTTGCTATCATCAATAATATCCTTTATTATTAAATCCAAATCCTGCGTCTTTTTTGCCTCAGTAGCAAGTAGGTCTTTTGCATCTTTATGAAGTTGTTGTGCTTGATTTATTTCATTTTTTATTTCTAAAATTTTATTGTCAAGAAACCTCGATAATTGTTTCCATATAATTTTTCCAAAAGTTAAAAAGAAAAGGATGAAAGAGATTGCAACCCAAATTTGAGGATCTGTGAAATCAACTTTCATTAATCTTTCCTGACGCAGAGTTATTATTTATTAGCTTCATTTCATCTAGACTAAGACTTTGGCCTAATATCTTCTTTACAACAATAGCAGCTATCTCTGCTGCTGTTTCGTTAGTTTCGGAAGAAATTTTTTTTTTGTATTCTAATGCTTCCATTTCAGCTTCACTCAATTTTTTAACGATCTTTTTCTTAATATTATCTATTTGTAATGACATATCCTGATCAGATTTTTCAAATGCGCTTTTAAGGGTTTCGTTTGCTCTATCTTTTGCTTTAGATATTTTTAAATCATACTCTTTTACTAATTTCTCAATTTGAAGCTTAATTAATTCTGCTCTTTCTAAATCATTCGATATTTTATTTTTTCTTAATCTTAAGTTATCACGCACCCTAGGCAGTATTAAAAAACTAACTAACAGGTATAGTAATACGAATGAAAGTACTAACCAAAAAATTTGAGAAGGAAAAGTGTCTGCATTAAATTGTGGCATTCCTTCTGCAGAAAAAAGGCTTTTGCAAGCCAAAATAGTAATTATTAATGCTTGTAATACTACTTTAGTAAAACACATTTTTAGAATGCGAATAGTATTAGAAATGCAATTAATAACGCAAATAATGCTATAGCTTCAGTTAGTGCGAATCCTAGTAAAACATTTCCAAAAACTTTTGGAGCAGCAGATGGATTTCTTATAGCTGCAGATACATAACTAGCAAATATATTTCCTATACCAATACCAGCACCTGCTAGTGCAATTGTAGCTAATCCCGCTCCTATTAATTTTGCTGCTTCTACTTCCATAATTTTTCCTTTCTATTTTGTTAATTAATGATGTAAGTGTAATGCATCGTTTAAATATAAACAACACAATATGGTAAAAACATAAGCTTGAAGTACTGCTATCATAATTTCAAATCCAGTTAATATAACGACTAACAATAATGGTGCCCAGCCACCTAAAAATCCTAGAAGCACTATAAAAGAAGCAAAAACTTTTAACATTGTATGCCCTGCCATCATATTTGCAAATAATCTAAGGCTTAAACTCACGGGTCTTACAAAATAAGATATTACTTCAATAGGAATAAGTATTGGTAAAAGAGCATAGGGAACGCCACTTGGAACAAAGAATTTTAAAAAACTCACACCATGTTTTATTATACCAATTAATGTCACAGCTAGAAAAATAAATCCTGCTAGTCCGAAGGTTACAATTATGTGAGACGTGTAAGTAAAGTTGTAAGGAACCATACCTAGAATATTACCGAAAAGTATAAACAAAAATAAAGTAAAAATAAAAGGAAAAAATGCTTTACCACCAGACCCAACGTTATCTCTGACCATATCTGCTATAAAATCATAAGACATTTCAACAAAAACTTGTAATCTTCCTGGAGAATTAGGATTTTTTTGCGATCCTAAATAAAAAATAATAGTGGCAATAGAAATTGAAATTACCATAGATAATGCAGAATTTGTAAATGATATATCAATGCCTTTAAAATTAATATCATACAAGCTCGATATTTCAAATTGGTGAAGAGGTCCTTTATCAGCTGCCATATATTCCTACTTATTTTTTAAAATATCCATATTTTTTTAAACATTTAAACATATTATAAAAGCCTACTATGGTTCCTACAATAAAAAAGATTATAAACATTAATGGTTTGGTTTGTAAATGATTATCAATTAATAATCCAATAATTACGCCTAAGCCTATACCTGTTATTAGCTCTAAACTAACATTGATTGCCATACTGTAAAGCTTTCCATTACTTTTATTTTTATAATTCTTAAATTTTTGCTTATTATTTTTTAAATTTTGTATTCTTTTTTCTATTTCTCTGAGTTTATCCATACAATTACTCTGCGGCAAATTCAGAACTGATTTTGTCCAGGTTTACAGATACTAATTTGGATATTCCAGGTTCATTCATGGTAACACCATAAATCTTATTCATATAGCCCATTGTGATTCTATTATGAGTAATTACTAGAAATTTTTTGTCAGAAATTTTTACGGTTTCTTTCAATAAATTACAGAATCGTTCTACGTTAAAATCATCCAACGGTGCGTCTACTTCATCTAAAATACATATTGGAGTTTGCCTATTAACAAAAGTAGAAAATATTAATGCTATTGAGGCGAGGGCTTTCTCACCTCCAGATAAAAGTGAAAGTCTTTGTAATTTTTTACCAGGAGGAGATACTAAAAGTTCTAATCCTGCTTCTAAAGGATCATCTGAGTCTATCAGTTCCAAATGTGCTTTTCCTCCATCAAAAAGTTTTTTAAATAACTCAGTAAAAGTACTATTTATACTAGAGAAAGTACTTATTATTCTATTTCTAGCCTCTTTATTAAGTTGTTCAATAGCTTTTTCTAACTTTTTTGAGGCATTATTTAAATCTTTTTCTTCCACTAATATATCATTTATTTTGCTTTCGAGCTCTTTAAGATCATTTTCCGCAGAAAGATTTATATCATCAATATTTTGAATTTTTATTTTTAAATTTCTTAAAATAATTTCAGAATTTCTTATATCAAATCCTGAAAAATCATTCTTGTTTATAGCACTGTTTAAATCACTCTTAGATATTCTTAAATCGCTATCTATTCTTTCTTCTTCACTTGAAATAAAACTATTTAATTGTTCTAACTGGGCTTCTTTTCTAATTGACTCTTCTTTCATTACTTCTAATTTCATTTTACTACTCTTATGTTTTTCTAATATTAATTCTAATTCATATTTCTTTTTAGATAGCAGGTCTTCAGTCTTCTTAATATTAATTTTATTTTTATCAATTTTGTTGCTTAAATCTTTAACCTTGGGTTTATCTTTGGCAGGGCTTTTTAAAAGAATACTCTCATCATAATTAGCTCTTTTTATATCTTCTTTAAGAGTCAATAAAATATTTTTAGTATTTTGGATTTGTTTATGGGTAGCAGAGATTTCTTCTACAGTTTTTTCTTTTTGAATAGTGACAGCATCTCTTTGCTTTTTATTAATTTCAAACTGTATTCTAAAGTTTTCATAATTATCTTTAAGCAACCTGTTTTCTTTATTTTCGTCAGAGAGTTTTTTTCTAATATTAACTATGTTTCCGCTCTCCTTAGTAATAAAGTCTTCTATTAATTTAATCTCACTTTTAATATTAACTTTTTCTAAAGTTTTTTCTTGCAGGTATTCTTTTTCTCTTATAATTTCTTCTAAGTCTAATTCTTTTTTGCTTTTGTTTATTAAAAAATCTCTTTCAATTTCCACCAGGTTTTGATTGTTTGAAGCCAAAAAACTCTCAGAACTACTAATCTTCTTTTCTATATTATCTATCTCTTTCCTTATGTTTTGATACTTAATATCTATTTTTTCTTTTATATTTTTTAATTTGGTTGTTTTAATATCTTCTTTCTTATGTTCTTTTTCTAATTTAATAAGCTTTGTAGTGCTGATTATTCTCTTGTAAGTGATGGTCTCTTTCCCGTCTTTAATATGTAAGCCGTCCCATTTCCATAAGACACCTTCTTTTGAAACAAGCGTCTGCCCGGGTCTCAATTTTTTCTGAAAACTATGACCGTCTTCATTATTATTTACAATTCCGACCTGTGACAGAAACAATTGAGTCTCTTTTGGGCCCTCTACAAAATGGTTTATACACTTTACTTCTTTGGGAAGTGAGAAAGGTGTTTTATTTGACATAGCATTCCAGACAACAGGAGCTTTAGAATCTTTTGATGCTTCTATCCTATCACCTAATGCCAAATAAAATGCTAGCCTATAATTTTCATCTATTCTAATATTTTTGATTATATTTTTTTGTGTATTCTTAAAACCTAATGAACTAAAGACTTTTATTTGATTTTTTATATCATCAGTTTTTTCACTTTGCTCAACCAGCTGAGATGATACTTTTTTCATTTCCTTTCTTGTTAAATTTTCTAAGCCACTAAATTCTTTTAATTTTTCTTTGTATTTTTGTAGCTGTAATAGTCCTTGTTGATCATTATTCTTAAATTTTAGCCTACTCTTTTTTAAATTATCAAAATGGCTTGTATTATTATATTGATCTTCTCTACGCGATATCGACTCTTTAATCTTTTTACAATCTTCGTCTAAGGAATTAATTTTTTTAATAAGTAGACTTTTTTCATACTCTTTATTATTTACTAGTTCTTTCTTATTAGAAAGCTTTAAAGAAGTGATTTCTATTATTTCATCTGATTTTAAAAGAGCACTTCTGATTTCATTATGTTTCTTCTCAGAGATTTCAAAGTTTTTTATATTATTGTCAGTTTCATTTTTAGATAGGTCATGCTCTAGAACTTTTAACCTTGATATAGAATTTTCTAAAATTTCATTTTGAAAGTTTTCATTTCTTTTTATCTGTTCTTTCAAGCTCTTCAGAGATTCTAATTGTTTAAAAGTATTTTCTTTTTCTAAATTAGTCTGATTAATTAAATTGTATAAATTAAGATTATCCTGTTGAAGTTCCCTCATAGAGGTCTTAAGTTTTTCTAGGGTTTCGGAAACTTTCTCCTTATCAGCTTCAATATTTTCTATAAATTGTATTTTTTTGGAGTAATTATTTCGGTTTTCTTCTAATTTTTCTTTAATATTTTTTTTATCTTTAACAGCTCTCTGAAATTTTGCAAAAGCAATATTCCTATTAAGCTCCTCAATTTTATTGCTCGTTTCTTTAAATTTTATAGCTGTCTCTGCTTGCTTCTTGAGTTTAGATAGGCGGGTTTTATTATCAAGTAGAATATCAGAAAGTCTAGAAAGATTTCTTTTTGTGGCGTCAAGCTTGTTTTTACTTTCTATTTTTCTGGCACTAATTCCAGAAATACCTGCAGCTTCATCTAATATTCTTCTTCTATCAGAAGGTTTTTGAGTTATAATATTTCCAATAGCGCCTTGATCTATTATATTGGAAGCTCGCGAACCTGATGATAAGTCTGCAAACAAAAATTGTACATCTTTAGCTTTAGCCTCTTTCCCATTAATTTTATAGGTTGATCCAGAGTCTCTAATAATTTGTCTTTCAATTTCTAAATCTCCTGATTTGAGATAATTCTTTGTAGAAGAGGTAATAGTATTTGTTGCAACTTTTAAAAATAAAGTAACACTAGCAATGTTTTTAGATGCTTTAGTAGCGCTTCCGCTAAAAATAATATCATTCATACCTGAACCTCTAAGGCTTTTGGATGAATTTTCTCCCATTACCCATTTTATTGCTTCAACAATATTAGATTTTCCAGACCCATTAGGTCCAATTATTCCATTTAAATTTTCATTAAAAGATAATGTGGTCTCCTCCGAAAAAGATTTAAATCCTATTAATTTAATTTTGCTTATGAACAAATTTAATTCCTATTATACAAATTATTTTACTAAATATAGTATATATAATCAAAGGAATTTCTATATATTGGTTATTCACTGATCATTTCATTTAAAACTTCAAAATTTACTGGTTTTTCTATCTTTTTTCCATTTAGGAAGAAAGTAGGGGTAGAATTTACCCCCATATTTTGTCCTTCGAGCCTTGATGCTAAAATATTATTCCATTTTTTTTTGTTAATTTCACTTTTATCATCTACACATTCAATAATTTTGTCTAAAGTTATATCATGTATTTTTAAAATATTATGTAGTGAGGAATAAAACTTTCCGCTAGTATCAGCAACAGAAACCCATTTTTTTTGGTTTCTGTAAAGGGAGGACAAAACTTCAAAGTATTGCTCACCTGAGAAGCAATGAGCTATCATTGAAGCATACATTGCTGGTCTATCTAGTGGAAAATCCTTGTAAATAAATTTCAATTTACCATTATCAATCAAATTAGATTTAATTTTTGGTAAATCATTATTATGAAAATTTGCACAGTGCACGCATGACATAGATGCATATTCAACCAAAGTGTTAATAGCGTTATTATCACCAAGTACATTTTTATTTTTATGACTATCTGTAAGTGCTTGAGAAATACTTAGATAAATAATAAGAAACACTAAGATTAATTTTCTAATATACATATAAATTCTCCACAGTAATAATATATAAACATTAATAGTATTTTTGTACTACTAAAATTTTATTTATATTTTTATTATAGCCTAGAAGTTTATTAATTTTAGCTAAATACTCTTCAGAAGAAAATTTAAAATCTATTAATATGTCGTTGTTCACCTCCACCACTAGACTCTGGTCTGCAGTAATTTTAATTGGATTAGATTTCTCATATATTACTTCTCCCACAATAAATTGCCAATTTTCCATTATAACAATAAAACGGGTATCTTTTTTTTTATAAATTTTTCTTTTTATTAATTCAGTAATTGTATTAAGGTTTTTAAAGTTATCTGGCATAAAAAAATGAATAAAATTAAGATTAAAACAATACAAAGAAAAATCAAACAATATTACTTTAAAAAAAGAAGATTGTTACCCTGGAGGGCAAAAAAAGGTGAGAACCAAAACCCATATCAAACCTTGATATCTGAAATAATGCTTCAACAAACAAGAGTAAATACAGTTTTAAAATATTTTAAAAAATTTTTAAAAAAGTTTCCTAACTTAAAAATGCTAGCTTTAGCTAGTAATGAAGAAGTTTTAAAATCTTGGTCAGGTATGGGATATTACAGAAGAGCAATTAATTTACATAAAACAGCTAAAATAATTTTAAAAGATTACAAAGGAATAATACCCTCTGAAAAAAAAAAATTAATAAATCTTCCAGGTATAGGAGACTACACATCAGCCGCAATATCAAGCTTTGCTTATGGAAAAGATGAAATAGTTATAGATACAAACGTAGAAAGATTTATTTCACGAATTCATAATTTTGATTATAAAAAAATAGATAAAAATAAAAAAAAAGACTTAGCAAAAAATATATTTCCCAAATTTAATAAAGGAGACTTTGCACAAGCAATTATGGATTTTTCAAATGATTATTGTATAAAATTAAATCCGAAATGTCATATCTGTATAATAAAAGAGCTTTGTAATTATAAAAAAGCTGAGAATGTAAAAAAAATTAAAATCACAAAAAATAGTAAATACTGTACCAGCTATTTTTTATTGAAGAAAAACAAATTTTTTTTCGTAAGACAGAGGCCAATTAATCAAATTTTAGGAGGTCTTTACGAAATACCTTCTACGGAATGGACAGAAAAAAAAAAACAAAATAAAAACTTATTTGAAAGTCTTGCTAATAGTAATAATATCGTTCTTGGTAAATCAATAAAGCATGAATTTTCTCATTTTGTACTTTTTTCAAAAGTGACGATTATAAAAATTAATAATAGTACTGAATTTGAACTTGAAGGAAAGTGGGTAAGTGAACAAGAATTTACTGAGCTACCTTTATCATCACTTACAAAAAAAATAGTAGACTACTCTTTAGAGGTGCTCGCCTCTCTTAATTGATTTCTGTGAGTATTTATAGAAATTTTTTTATCTTTAAATTTTACAAACCAATATGTCCAACCGTTACATGCTGGTTTATTTTGTACATAAGCTCCAATTTTATGAATAGATCCCTCTTGTTTTTTAAACTTAAGATTTCCATTGGGCAAGATTATGGCCCTTATATCTTCTTTAGAATTAAATATTTTTTCTCCTGGCTTTATTAATCCTTTTTTAAGCAAATCCATAAATGGAATTTTTTTTAAAGCATTATTTTTTATGCTTTGCTCAATTTCGCTTGTATTAATTGGAACAACATTCAAAATCCTTTTTTTTGCTGCTTTCATGTATGTTAAATTACTTTCTATGCCTATGAACTTTCTTCCTAGTTTTTTGCAAACAGCCCCGGTAGTTCCTGTTCCAAAAAAAGGATCTAAGACAAAATCTCCAGGCTTAGTTGACGATAAAACTATTCTTTCTAATAACTCTTCTGGTTTCTGAGTGCTATGAAGCGTTTTTTTCAATTGATTTTTTAATCTTTCTTTTCCTTGGCAAACTTTTAAACTCCAATCCGAACGCATTTGCTTATTATTATTCATTTTTTTCATGGTATGATAATTAAAGGTATATTTAGATTTTTTAGATTTCGAAGCCCAAATTATTACCTCATGTGCATTTGTAAATCTAGTGCCCTTAAAATTTGGAAGAGGATTTACTTTATTCCAAATTATATCATTCAATATCCAGAAATTTAAATTTTGCAAATGAAATCCCAATCTGTAAATATTATGATATGTTCCTATCAACCATATTGTTCCATCTTTTTTCAAAATCCTCTTACATTCTTTTAACCACATATTAGTAAAATGGTCATACTCTGCATAAGAGGAAAACTTGTCCCAGTTTTCCTTTACACCGTCTACAATACTCATATCAGGTCTCAACAGTTCCTTGTTGAGCTGCAAAAAATAAGGAGGATCACAAAAAATCATATCAACTGAATCAGAATCTAATAATTTTAATTCATTTAAAGAGTTTCCTAAAATAAATTTAGAATTTCTTATTTTTAGTTTTTTTCCTGATCTAAGCATTATTTGTATTCTTTAAAATAATTCATCCTAAAACTCTTCCTGTGAAATTCTGTTATACCATAAAGTTTAATAGCTAGTAAATGATCTTTTGTGCCATAACCTTTATTTTTTTCCCATTTAAAAATAGGATATTGTAAGCTTTTTAATACCATTATATTATCTCTAATGTATTTTGCTACTATAGAAGCAGCTGCTATAGAAACATAATTACTGTCTCCTTTAACGATATTTATTTTCTTGTAATTAGGAGTTAAAAATATACCGCCATCTAATAAAAATAATTCTTTTTTGCCCTTATTATTTATAATACTTTTTTCTGCTGCGACTGCAGTTGCTTTAGATATTCCGATTTTATCAATAATTTTTGTATCTACACAACCTATGCCTACGTCTGCAGATTCTGTAATTAATTTAAAGGCTTTTTTTCTCTCAAAAAAACTTGTTTGCTTGGAGTCTTTAATATTAAAAGGAATATTTTTATAATCTTTAAATATTACTGATGCTACAATCAAAGGCCCTGCCAAGGCACCTCTTCCTACCTCATCTATCCCACATGCTGGACTGACCACAATTTACCGGCTTTCCCTGTACCAACAAATAAAAAGTAGATAAAGCAAAATAGGCATAAATATTAACCAACTAATAAGTTCTTTTTTAGAGGCAATTTGACTTTTTTCAACTTTTTTTTCTAATAGTCCTATCCAATTTGTACCAGAAATATTTTTTTTATTATAAACTCTTATAACTTCTGGTAAATATTCATCTATCCAAGTCTTACTATGTAAATATTTATTATTATCATTGAAGAAAATATTTATAAAACTTTCAGAAGATTTCACCTCTTCAAGCTCAATATTGTTTGAGGCCCCTATATAAAAATCTTTTTTTAAATTTCCTAATTTTATACTGTGTTTACCCGTTTCATTACTTTTAAATTTTCCAGTAAATATACCATTTTGATTATCTTTTAAAGATATAGGTATTGATTTTTTAGAAGGAAGAGTTATAACGCCAATATTTTTGTTTTCTGATAGGCTGCTAAAATTTAATGTAACAACATCGTTCTCTTTCATTATTTTTAAAAAGTTTTCTTGAAGTTCAGGGGTTTTCAGTAACCAGTGAATTGTATTTCTTAATAATTTTATTATTGGACCCTTATTATCTAAATCTTTCTTCCACACCCAACTTTGATCTGACAAAATTTGAGCAATCCTGCCTTTTGAAACTTCACTAATTACTAAAAGAGGTGAGTTATTAGCCTCCATAAGTATCTTACCTGAATTCTTTTCTGTTTTAACATAACTAAACCATTTGCCCCAAGGCTTATCTGATGAACTTTTTTTTAAAGAATTTGTAATAGGATGTTTTTTTCCCAACTCTGTAAGCAAGGGAGTAAAAGCGAAGTCGACAAACTCTATAGGTCTTGTTGGCAATATATTTGAAAGAGGAGAATTAATAAGGCTTCTATCACTTAGGTATTCTTGGCCGGATATGCTTAAAATAGCACCGCCTTCTAATACATAATTTACTATATTATCTAAATACTTTTTTGGCAAGATACCTTGTAGTGTATACTGATCAAGTATTATAAGACTGAACTTAGACATATCAGCGGAAAATAGCTCTTGTGTAGGAAATGGAATGAGAGCTAATTCTTTTACAGGAGTCAAATCTCTTTTAGATGGTGGTCTTAAAATAGTAAAATGTAATAATTCAATCGATGGATCGGAATTTAAAATATTTCTCCAGTTTCTTAATCCCATATTAGGCTCACCAGATATTAACATTACTCTGAGCTTTTCATGAATACCGTTTATTTCAAATGCTTTATAATTATTTACTGTAGTTAATTCATCCTTATGAGTGCTAATTTCAATTTCTAATAAATTTACACCTGCATGTTTTACAGGAAGTACAATCTCATGACTAATATTTGGTTCAAGCTGCTTATTATAAACTTGAATACCATCTATTAAAAAACTAGTGTTTACTTTTTCATTGTAGTTATCATCTTTAATTTTAATTAAAAAACTTATTTTCTCTCCTACCAAAGCATATTCTGGAATATTTTCGGTAATAATTGATCTGTCTCTTTCATTTTTTTTACCGAGGAGTAAAAAATGAATCGGAATATTTAAAAAGTCAGAACTTATTTTTTCTAAATCATGGATTTGACCATCTGTTAAGACTATTACGCCTGATATTCTATCTTTATTTATTTTCTGTAGCTTGTTTTGAATTTTTGAAAAAACCTCAGTTTTTATAATCTTATTATTTTTATAATCATCTAAATTATTTACTTCAATTTCAATTAAATCTAATTTGTCTATATCTTTTATATTTTTTTTAATACTCTCTTTTACTTCTAAGAGTTGCAAAATTTTATTCGTGTCAACAATACTTTGTGTTTTATCATATACTAAAATTAAAAGATCATTGTATTGCAACTTTTCTGAACTATTTATCATTGGATTTATTAGTAAAAAAAATAATGATAAAAATATAATAATTCTAATTATGAACTGTTTTACAGAAAAATAAAAATAGCACATTAAAATGATTAAAAATAGAATTAAGAATAAAATTATAGTTTCTAAGGACAACAAAGGATAAGTATTAAACATTAAACTATTTTTTTCTTTCTAATCTTTGTAATATTGACTTATTGTGAATTTGATCTGATTTATAATTACCGGTTAATGCATACATGACTAAATTTATGCCGAAACGAATTGATAATTCTCTTTGTCTTTCTCCACCTGGAACAGCTTGATATAGTGGATAATTGTTTTTATCTTTAGCCCAAGCTCCTGCCCAGTGATTATATCCTACTATTATAGAGCTGACTCCATCATTATATTCTAAATTATCTGTATCGATTAAGAGGATTTTATTATCATAACGACCAGGATATTTATCTAGCAAGTAGTAGCTTTTACTTAGGGTATGATTTGAATTTATTTGAAACAGACCTGAAATACCTAGCTCTGAAAATAAAGTTTTTAAATCTTCTAATTTGTCTTCATCATCAATATTATTTGATCTGTTTTGGCTTATAATATCAAATAAAATCATACCACCAGAATTTAAATAGTTTTTAATTTTATCAATAGTTCTATCGTCAAAATTGATAATATCTTTAGATATTTGCCAGTAAATTAATGGATAAAAAAATATCTTATCCTGGGTAATGTCTATTTCTTTTACACCAGCTGGATTTACTGAAGTTCTTTCAGTTAGGTATTTCTGTAAACTTGTAAGCCCGCTGTAAGCAATTTTATTAAGCAATTGATCACTAGATTTAATATAGGCCAAAAAAACTTTATTATAGTTATCATTTCCTAAAGCATTAATGTTAATTGTTAAAGTGAAAAATAAAACTGAAACAAATAAAGAAAGGTTAGTACTTCTAAAGAAGTTTTTAAAAATAAAATTCTTTTTAATAATTATATTAATAAGCATATCTATAAAGAACATTATGAAAATAATTATTAAAATATATCTTTTAAGTTTAAAAATAGATTTTTTGTAGTCATTCTTTATTAGGATTTTTTCATCTATTTCAGAATAGTAAGTTTCTGTATTTAAATTTCCTGATAAATTTAGCGCAACAGAAAGGCTTTCATTTTCATAAATACCAGCAGGAGTACTAAATGATGGTGCATTTTTATTTAGTTCTAAGCTATTTAATAAAGAATATTTTTTTATTGGATTTGTAAGCTCCCCAAATGAGTTAACTTTTGATTTAAGTATCATTACTTCGCTATTCTTATTTTTTCTAACTTTTGTAATTAATAACAGTCTATTTATGATGTCTTGGAACAAACCTGATAGAGGAAGATTAGACCACTCATTATTAGAAGTAACATGAAATAATATTACTTTTCCTTTATCTACTTCTTTCATAGTTATTAACGGACTTTGGTCTTGTAAAGATGCTAAAACTAATATGTCTGAGTCAAATCTTTCTGTAAGAAGCTGTTTTTTAAAAATTAAATCATCTGGTATAGACAGATTATCAAATAAAGTATTTTTCTTAAATGTATTAATAGACAACGTGTTTCGCAAAGAAAATTCAGTAGCCATTTTTCTCAAGGTTTGATAGTAAATTTTTTCGTCAAAATATAAATCTTTTTGTGCTACTATCTTATTATCTGCAAATCTTATTAATACTCCACCATTACTTACCCATTCCTTGAGATTTTTATAATCATTTTTTGTCAACTTACTATTCGAAGGCAAAAAAATTAAGGATTTATTATTTTTTAGCAAATCTTTGGTTGGAGAAACAAGAATTTTATGGGATTTATTCAATGATTTTTTTAAGTAATAAGTAGGAGATAAAAGGGGTTTCTCATCTAAGGAGTCTGTTTCAGCAACTATACCTATGGATAAGTTCTTTCTAATATCATCTAAATAGAAACTTGATCCGGCATGGTTCTCATTCAAAATACTTATTTTAAAAAATTGATTTATTGTTTCTAGAGGAAATGTTTCTTTAATTTGAATTTCATTAATATCTTTTTTAAAAAAATATTCTTTTTTAAATAATATTTCAGATTGATTTCCAGAAATTTTTAAAATAAGACTATTGTTATTATAAATGCCTTTTCTTTTAATATTAATTTCAAGGGTTTCATTATTAAATACAACATTGTCTATGAATGTTATTTTTTTAATGGGATTAATAATTTCAATGGCTGGATTATTTTCTTTTATAATTTCAAGAGTTTTTGTTTGTGCTTTTTTTGAAATTGAGTCTAAATTAGAAAAAATAAAAAAAACCTTTGAAGACTTAAAATAATTGTTTTTTAATAGTATTTCATTTATAGATTTTCTTTCGGTTTGCTGAGGCAAAGGAGGGTTATTATTTATAAACTCTAAGACAGCATTATTTGAATTTAAAATAGTTGGCTCAAATTTTTCCGAGAATGAGGTAAGATATATATGAACTTCTTTTCCATTGCTCTCAGCCTCTAAACTAATTTTGTTAAGGATTTGTTTAAAATTTTGCCAATTATTTGCAATTGACCAAGAATTATCCGCAATAATTATATAATTTTTAACCTCAGTATTTTTTTTGCTGTTTGATATGAAAGGATCACTAAAGAAAAGAATTATCAGCATGCAAATCAAAAGCCTAAAAATTAAAAGCCAAATAGGAAATTTAGACTTAGAACTACTTTTGCTTATTATATCTTTTAACAAGAATAAGCTTGAAAAATCTTTTTGTTTTGGAGTCGGAGGATAAAATCTTATTATATAAAAAATTATAGGTAACGATATTAAACCTATGAGAGCTGGAATGTTTGCAAAGTTAATCATCTCAAACTAAATAAATTGTTGTTTGTTTAAGCTTATAGTTTTGGATAAATTTAACAAAAATTTAGTAATATCATCATTAGTATAAAATATTGAGTATTTCCATCCTGATTTAATGCATATCTCTCCTAGTTCGCTTTGTAAATTACTAAGCTTTTTTTTATAAGAATTAATTAAATTTTTACTGTTATCTAATAACAGTGTTTCATTTGTTTCCATATCTTTTAGTAAAGTGTTAAAATTTAAGCTTAAATCTTTTTCCATTGGATCTAAAACATGTATTAAATGGCCCAATATTTTTCTATTTTTAAGTTTTTTCAATATTTCTTTTAAATCTGTGTTATCATATAAAAAATCACTAAAAAAAATACATAGAGACTGCTCTTTAAAGTAGTTTAGGTCAGGAAATGAATGCTCTCTAATATTTTTTAGAAAATTTTCATTAAAATTATTTAAATTATTTGAACAATTTATGGGCTTATTTTTGCTATTAAATATAAAAACTTCTTCCTTGTTCTTACAAAATAATTTACACAAAGTTAAGGTTAAAAGTGCAGCATAAAAAAGCTTATTGTGTTTTACTATATCACTTCTGTAATTCATTGATAAACTTTTGTCAAAAAATAAATATATAGTTTTTGCTATTTCTTTTTCATTTTGCTTGATTAAAAGCTTATTTGAAGAGGCAGATTTACGCCAATCTATGTTATTAATATTCTCACCTTGATTATATTCTTTGAACTGCCAAAAATTTTCTCCCTTACCGGCAAATCTTGTAGAATGCAGACCTATCAAAATATTCTTTAGAAGTAAAGATGAGTCAGCTAAAAGAGATGGAAGTAAGTTTGCAATCTTATCTGAAGTTTTAAATAGATTTTGCAAAAAAATCATTGCTGATCAAGTCTTTCGGCTACATCATTTAAAATATCTTCTAGTTTTATATTTTCTGCTTTTGCAGAAACATTTAAATTAATTCTGTGAGATAATATAGGGTTAATTAAACTCTTAACATCAAACTTTGATGGTGAATATCTATTTTGTAAAAAAGCTTTTGCCTTACTGGCAGCTAATAGAGATAGACTCGCTCTTGGGCTAGGTCCCCAAAGTATATTTTCTTTTACTGATTTAATTTTAGAAGTTTCAGGCCTTGTAGATGAGATGAAATTAAGAATATACTCTATAACGCTTTCTCCTACAGGAATTTCTTTTATTAACCTTTGGAAATTCAAAACATCATCAAAACTTAATACATTCTTTGGTTCTAAAGCATCGTCCTCGGAAGAGAGCATTAATATTTTTTCTTCTGACTTAATATCAGGATATTTTATTTTTATATTCATTAGAAATCTATCTAATTGTGCCTCCGGAAGTGGATATGTACCCTCTTGATCAATTGGATTTTGAGTAGCTAGTACATGAAAGGGTCTCGGTAAATTATAATCTTTTCCAGCTATGGTTACTTTTTTTTCTTGCATAGCTTGAAGTAATGCTGATTGCGTTCTAGGACTAGCCCTATTTATTTCATCAGCTAGAAGCAATTTACAAAAAATAGGCCCTTTTATAAATTTAAAATATTCATTAGATTTTTTTAATTCATCAAATACCTCTGTTCCTAAAATATCCCCTGGCATTAAATCGGGTGTGAACTGTACCCTTTTTGTTTCTAGTCCTAGTATAAGTCCCATAAACTTTACTATTCTTGTTTTAGCCAAGCCAGGGAGTCCTACTAATAAAGCATGACCTCCGCAAAGCAAGCTTATTAATATTTGTTCTATAACTTTTTCTTGTCCAAAAATATGCTTATTTATTTCTTCATTTATTGAGGTTACTTTTTTATGATAATCAGAAAAATTCTTATCAATATCTTTTATTTGCTTTGTACGTGATAAAATGTTCATTTTTATTCCTTGAGTGCTTCTTAAAGTATGGATAAAATTTAAATAAAAACTGATTATAAAATAATCAATCTTTTATGACAATAATATATTATTTATATGAATAACTTTTTTTCAGAACTTAAATTACAATTGGCTAATTATGGAAACAGTCAATTAATCTTAAACTCAAGTTTTAAAGATAGAAATAATAGCATTAATTATATAGTTCCAAAAAAATTCAAGAAGGCGGCTGTTCTATGCCTTATAGAAATAAAAAATAAAGCTAATTTGAATATATTACTAACTTTAAGGTCCAATAAATTAAAAGAGCATCCCGGACAAATTAGTTTTCCTGGAGGGAAAGCTAATATTCATGAAAGTCTTACTGATTGTGCATTAAGAGAAACAGAAGAAGAAATTGGTTTAAAAAAGCAGAATATAGTTATTTTGGGATCATTAAATATGTATTTATCAGGTAGTAATTATTTGATAAAGCCTGTAGTGGGTTTTATAAATGAAGAATTTGATCCTAAGCTTAACAAAGCAGAGGTTGAGAAACTAATAGTTTTTCCTATTAATTATTTATTTAACAAAGATAATATTATTACGAATACCTATTTTGATAAAATCATCAATCAGAAAATGTTTTACTACGATATAAAGTGGAAGAGATTTAGAATCTGGGGCACAACTGGCATAATATTAGTGCATTTAAGCAAAATTATTAGTAATGTAATTTGAAATGGTTAAATTATTAATTTTTTTTTCTTTAGGTGTTATAATATTGATCCTAGCAAGAAAACTAATTTTATTACTTACAAAGAATAAAATATACCAGAATTTTTTATATATCACGTTTTTTATTTTTTTCATTTTGTTTACACTCACTTTTAGAAATAGCACAATCCATGATAGCGAGGGAAATTATATTCCTCCAAAATATGACGGCCAAAAAGTAATTCCTGGTAAAGTACTTGATGATTGATCCTAATAACTTGAAAAAGTCTTGGAAAAATTACCAATTAGTAAAGAAAGTTTTTGATTTATTTGGTCATAAAAATATATTTTTTGTAGGAGGTGCAGTGAGAGACCACTTACAAAAAAAACCACTAAATGACATAGATCTGGTAGTAAAACTTGATGTAAATACTGTAAAAAAAAAATTAAATAATGAAGCTATTCCATTTCTAGATCTCTCAAAAGGCCATGGAACTATCAGTTTAATATCTATGAAAAATTCTATAGAAATCACTAGCATGAGAATTGATAAAAAAACATATGGTAGAAAAGCTGAGGTAGAGTTTGTAGAGGATATTTATCTAGATTCATGCCGCAGGGATTTTACTGTAAATTCAATTTACATGAACTACAACGGAGCCATTTATGATCCCCACAAAGGTATAAATGATTTACTTAATGGAAGAATAAAATTTATTGGAAGTCCTATTAAAAGAATAAAGGAAGATAAATTGAGAATTTTAAGATATTTTAGGTTTTTGTCTTATTATGGTTGTAGCAATAGTAATTTAGACAAAAACTCTGCAAATGCATCATTAAAATCTTTTAGTTTAATTAAAAAGATCTCAAAGGAAAGAAAGTCTTTCGAATTTTTTAAGTTATTAATGGGAAAATATGCGTCAGAAGTTTTAATTTTTATGATAAAACATAATGTAGTACAATATATTTTGCCTTCTTTACAAAATATAAAAACAAAAAATATAAAATATTTTAATAATTTAAAAACTGAAAAGATTCTAAGGATATCTTATTTATTAATATTAGCCAACTTTGATCCAGCAAACCTAAGAGAATACTTGCATTTTAATAAAAAGGAGTACTTATTAATTAAAAATATTTGTATCAATTTTAAACTATTTCAGGTTAATAATGTAAAGGATGCTAGGTTAGCCAAATACGAGCTTGGTCACAAGGTTGGAATAAATATATATTATTTGCAATGCTTCTTAGCGATGAAGAATATGAATAAAAAAGTAAAAAATATTTTTGATGAGTGGAATATTCCTGAACTACCAATCAATGGAAACGACTTAAAAAAAATCGGCTTAACAAAGGGAAAATATTTAGGCAACGTTCTAAAAGAAACCAAGAAATGGTGGATAAAAAAAGATTTTAAACCAAATAGAAAGCAGTGTGTTAATAAAGGCAAACTAATTTTTACTAGTTCCACAAAACCTTAGGTGGCATAGACATTAGAATAGCATCTGTATTTCCTCCAGTTTTTAGACCAAATGTAGTTCCCTTATCATACAACAAATTA
>MDTC01046027.1_pt1 | contig 27865 bp, 26 predicted proteins | sample 811181 | NCBI WGS metagenome assembly MDTC01 (sample SAMN05326644, study PRJNA326480) | marine metagenome | isolation source: seawater | place: Pacific Ocean: North | collected 2011 | reverse complement strand
CAGTGTGCTGGTTATACTGAAATATCAGAAGAAACTGTCCAGATAGCTGCAATGGGAGATGATACTACTACAGACGAAGTCGATGGTCTTACTTCAGGTGCTGAACTTACTTGGATGATGTTCGATTGTACCTCTGGTGAGGTAATGGCTGCAACAGCAACTTACACTGTGGGTCCTAATACATACACTACAAATGGTTTGACTTTTGTTTCATCAATTACAAGTGTACCAGCTGGTCCTGAATGTCAGATTCTAGACTTACCTTCAGGTTGGTCAATGTTCTCTACATACATGATTGCTGATGATATGGATATGGCCTCTATACTTGCCCCAATCATTGATAATGTAATAATTGCTAAAGACAATGCAGGTAATGCATATTTAGTTGAGTACGCGTTCAATGGTGTTGGAGAACTATCAGTAGGTCAAGGTTACCAAATCAAGACTGATTCTGAAGTTTCTATTGAAATTTGTGGAGCATATGCATTCCCAGAGGATAATCCAATTGATATTGCTGCAGGTTGGAATATGATTGGTTACTTACGAACAGAGCCAGCTGCTGCTGATGCTGTAATGGCTGATATTAATGATGCTGGTAACTTAATTATCGCAAAAGATTACAGTGGTAATGCATATTTACCTGAGTATTCGTTCAATGGTATCGGAGATATGAATCCAGGTGAAGGTTACCAGATGAAAACTGTTGATACAGATGTGCTTCAGTATCTATCTAATGATGATTCATACAGATTATCTACAATTGAAACAACTGTAAACAGTGTATCTCACTTCAAAAAGGTGGTTTCAACAGATAATAACATGACTGTTATCATAGAAGACTCTGCTTGGGATATAATTCCAACTGAAGGCTCAGAAATAGCTGCTTTCGATAAAGAAGGTACAATTATTGGTTCTTCAATTTATACTAGTCCAGTGACTGTTCTTACAGTATGGGGAGATGATGCAATGACTTCTTATAAAGAAGCTGCAAGTGTTTCCGAAACCATATCATTCCAGGTATGGACTGCAGGTGTGTCAAGTAACTTTACAGTTTCTAAATGGACAGAAGGAACCGCCTCATATGCTGTAGATGCAATTAATATAGCTTCTGCTGTTGAGACTTCCTCATCTACAAATATAGCTCTATCTACAAGAGAGTTAGTTAAAATTGTAAATGTCCTAGGACAAGCAGTAAAAGTTAATGATGAAAACTTCAAAGGTGAAGTTTTGTTCAAAGTTTTTAGCGACGGATCTGTAGAGAAAGTTATTAGATAATTTTAGTTTTTTGTATGAAAAGGCTCCCTTAGGGAGCCTTTTTTTTGTGCTAATTTTTCTTTTTTAATTACAAAAACAAATAATAGTTCTTTATTACTTAGTTAATAAATATTGAATTTTGAATGTCGTTATTTGATATTAATTTTTAAATTCGATTAGATTTCACTGCGATTTAATTTTTAATTATTATGCGAATTTTCGCTATTGTTTTATTACTCTGTTCAGGATGTAATTTTTCTGAGGAACCCAAAATTATATCAAATATTGCTGGAAGTAATCTGCCAGATCTGCAAAGATTTCAGTATGGCTTTAATGTAGATTCTTTTCATATACTTAAAAATGAAATTCAATCAGGAGAATCACTTGGAGAGATATTAGTTAGAAATGGAGTTTCTTACAGACAAGTTGATGAGATTGCAAGAAATTCTAGAAAGACTGATTTTGATGTTCGCTATCTAAAGGCAGACCATTCTTATGCTCTTCTCAGTAATAAGGATAGTTTAGGTAATATATCAGCTAATGTATTTATTTATGAAGAGGACAGGATCAATTTTGTAGTATATGATTTTCGCGAAAGTCTTCGAATGTATAGATCACAGAAGGAAATAGAAACTAAGCTAATCGATGTTGCAGGAGTAATTGAAAAGGGTTCTAGTTTTTTTTTAACTGGCGCCTCTCTTGGCATGTCAGATCGACTATGCGAAATTATTTCTGATGAAATTTATTGTTGGACACTAGATTTTCGTCATGTCCAGCCTGGAGATAAGTTTAAGGTAATTTATGAGGCAAATTATCTCCAACAAGAGTTTGTTGGAGTAGGTGAGGTTAAAGCTGTTTATTTTAGTCATTTTGATGAAGAATTTTATGCTTTTCCGTTTAATGACTCAGGATACGATGATTATTTTGATAAAGCAGGTAATAACCTTCGAAAGTTTTTCTTAAAAACTCCAGTTAAAAATAGTCGAATATCTTCAAGGTATTCAAAAAGTAGATTTCATCCTGTTCAGAAGCGTTGGAAGTCCCACAAAGGAACAGATTATGCTGCCAAAAGAGGTACTCCTATTTGGTCTACAGCAGCAGGAGTAATAGAAGCTGCATCTTATACTAAATATAATGGAAACTATGTAAAAGTTCGCCACAATGGGACTTATACTACGCAATATCTTCATATGTCAAAAATTGCAAAAGGAATCCATCCAGGAGTTAGTGTGTCTCAAGGTCAAACAATTGGTTATGTTGGAAGTACAGGACTTGCAACTGGACCTCATGTGTGTTATCGTTTTTGGAAAAATGGTAAGCAAGTAGATCCCTTTAAAAGTAAATTACCACCATCAGATCCTATAAGTGATGAGTCAAAACAAAAGTTTTTTTTGTTGAAAGATAGCCTTTCTCTTTTGTTAGATCAAATTCCATTATTAGAATCGGATTTAAATTTGAGAGATACGATCAATCTTTAGATAGTTTAAAGGATTTTTAAGAATCATATTAAATTTTTCAGCCACATTTCTTGATGAAATTAACTTTCCGTTCTTAAAATATTGTTGAAATTCTTTTAATCTTGGAAACTCTGTTTCATCTGCACAACGAATATCGTTTTGCATTGGTGTATCTACTTTACCAGGAGCAATAGATAGACAGATAATCTCTGGATGCTCTAAAGAAATACATTTGCTGAGCATATCTAATCCGGATTTCGAAGAACAATAACTTCCCCATCCTGCAATAGGATTTTTTGATGCGCCTGACCCAATGCTAAGAATTACTTTTTGTGCTGAATACGAACGATACTTTGCGATAAATAGATTTGATAGTACAGCAGGTGCAATTAAATTAATAGAGTAAACTGATGCAATAGATCTAAGCTCTTGATTACCCATTTTTTGTATGGGTCCAACCGATCCAGCATTATGAACTAAAGTAATTTGATTTAAATCTTTCCATTCAGGTAAATCAATAGTATCAATTTCATCGATTTGATTTAAATCAATAGCTATATGCCTGTAATTTTCATGCTTTATCGTTTGGTTCCGGCAAATTCCAAGGATTCTATTTTCAGGTGATTCTAGAAGAATGTCTACTAGAGATTTTCCAATACCACTACTTGTTCCGGTAATAATATATCCTTTCATCAGTTATTGATGTCCAAAAAGCGTTCGATATTTTTTGTAAGTCCAAAAAGAACGATAATATCATCTTTTTCAATTAATGTGCTTGAATTAGGAACACCAACAATATGGTAGCCTTTGGAATCATTTTTGTCTTCATCATCTAATTTTTTTCTTAAAATAGTTACTAGATTAATTTTATACTTTTCTCGAAGACTTATGTCATCTAGACTTCTACCATAAATATTAGTAGGAGCTTTAACTTCAACTATTTCAAAGTCATCAGGTAATTTCATACATAATACCACAGCAGGATTAATAAGCATTTCTGCCACATTTCCACCCACTTCATCTTCGGGAGATAAGATTTCTGTGACCCCAATTTTTTCTAATATTTTTCTTTGGTCACTTCCCATTGCCCTTGTAATAATCCGTTTTACTTTTAACTCCATTAAAAGAAAAGTACATAAAAGAAGTCCATGGAAATTTTCTCCGATAGCTACAACTACTGCATCAACATCTTCTATATTCTGTGCAATGAGAGCTTTTTTGTCAGTGGCATCTAGTGCAACGGAAAAAGAAACTTCGTCTTTGATGCTTTCTACTTTTTCTAAAGATGAATCAATGGCTAAAACATCTGCTCCTCGTTTAGTAAGATTTTTTGCAATAGCAGATCCAAACTGACCTAAGCCGATTACTGCAAAGCGTTGATTTGTCATATGAAATAAATATTTATTGTTGCAAATGTAGAAATTTGCAGGGACTTCTTGAATGTTTACTTTTGTATTACATTTACAATGATGAAAAAAGTTTATTATTTGTCCACTTGTAGTACTTGCAAGAAAATTATGAATGATCTTGACCTTTCTGAATTTATAAAGCAGGACATCAAATATAATCCCATTACACGATCACAACTTGAATCATTATATAACATAAATTCTTCTTATGAAGCTCTTTTCAGTAAAAGATCTAAAAAGTATTTTAGCTTGTCCTTGAAGTATAAAAATTTGAAAGAAGATGATTTTAAAGAGCTTATTTTACAAGAATACACCTTTTTGAAAAGGCCAGTTTTTATTCTAGATGAGAATATTTTTGTAGGAAATTCCAAAGAAAACATTCGAGAATTAAGGGAAAATCTATTATGAGTGATATATTTAAATCACATACTGCTCTATTCTTTGCTAACCTTATCTACGCTCTTACTTTTACTATAGCTAAAGACGTAATGCCAGAAACAATTAAGCCTTTAGGTTTTATCTTAGTCAGGGTTACGGGAGCAATGATACTATTTCAGATAATTCATCGCATTTGGATTCGCGAAAAAGTTGAGAAAAGACATTATTGCACTCTCTTACTTTGCGGACTATTTGGTGTAGCAATAAATATGATGCTGTTTTTTAAAGGACTAAATTTCACAACGCCCATTCATGCATCTGTAACTATGACGTCAACCCCCATAATGGTTTTCATTTTGGCAATTTTTTTTCATGGAGAAAAAATTATTGCCTTGCGTATTATTGGAATTATTATTGGAGCAATCGGAGCAATTATTCTAGCAGTTTATGGGCAGAAGATTGAAGTAAACAATCCTAATTTGGCTCTTGGAAATATGTTAGTCTTTCTGAATGCATGTTCGTATGCACTTTATTTAACTTTAATTAAGCCATTAATGATTCGCTATCATTTTATTACATTATTGAAATGGGTGTTTTCAATTGGTTTTGTTTTAGTTTTTCCTTTTGGTTATTTCGAAGTCCTAGAGGTAGATTGGTTCTCTATTTCTCCTAGGATTGCACTTGAAATTGTATTTGTAGTTCTCTTCACCTCTTTTTTTGCCTATATGCTAAATGTATATGCCTTGAAGAGACTCAGAGCTTCTACTGTTGGTTTTTATATTTATTTACAACCCGTTTTGGCTACTTTTATTGCTCTTTTATTAGGTTCAGACTTAATTGATTGTGTTAAAATATTTGCATCAGCATTTATTTTTTTTGGTGTTTATTTAGTTGGAAGAAAACCAAAAGCAGTAAGCGATTAATCCATGATCAGGATAATTTTACTTATTTTTACTACATATAAAACGATATGATTCATTCAATGACCGGTTTTGGAAGAGCAGTTTCACTTCTACCAAACAAGAAAATAACTGTAGAAGTGAATAGTTTAAATTCTAAACAATTGGACATTAATGTCCGAATACCCTCATTATACAAGAAAAAAGAGATAGAAATTCGTTCATACCTTTCCTCTCATTTAAGACGAGGAAAAATCGATTTATCTATTTTTATAGAAAATACATGTAATGAACTAAAGTTCAAGCCTAATCAAGAACGTGTAAGAATGTACATGTCTTCTCTACAAGAAATATCTCAATCGCCTGTTGCTGAGGTAGATTTACTAAGGATAGCGATGGGGTTACCTGAATCAATGTCTGCTGAACGAGATGAACTAGACGATTTAGAATGGACTTCTGTTATGAATCTGGTAAAAGAGGCTATAGCAAATCTTGTCGACTTTAGAGTATCAGAGGGATTATCACTTGATAAAGATTTGAAATCTTATATTGAATTTATTAATGAATGTCTTAATCAAGTTCCGCATTTCGAACAAGAGAGAATAGATCTGGTCAAACTTCGAATCACCAAAAAACTAGAAGATGTTTTAAGTTCATTAGATTTTGATAGGAACCGACTTGAACAAGAGATGATTCATTTTACTGAAAAGTTTGATATTTCTGAAGAAAAAGTACGTTTGAAGAATCATTGTATTTATTTTATTGATACTATGGGTGCGAAATCTCCAAACGGAAAAAAACTAGGGTTTATATGTCAAGAATTAGGAAGAGAAATAAATACAATGGGCTCCAAAGCTAACCACACTCAGATACAAAGATTAGTAGTTCAAATGAAAGATGCCCTGGAGAAGATTAAAGAACAAGTTTTGAATATTTTATAAAGTGGAGCAAGGTAAACTAATTATTTTCTCAGCCCCCTCAGGTTCTGGTAAATCTTCTATTGTGAATGCTTTATTAGATAGAGGAGTACCCGCAGAGTTTTCTATTTCTGCCACTAGTAGACTTCCTAGAGGCGAAGAAAAAAACGGGATTCATTATTATTTTTTGTCCCCAGAATCCTTTAGTTCAAAGGTGAAAAATGGAGATTTTTTAGAGTGGGAAGAGGTCTATGAGGATATTTATTATGGTACTCTCTCAAGTGAACCAAATCGTATATGGGCAAAAAGAAAACATGTTTTTTTTGATATTGACGTAAAGGGAGGTATTAATTTAAAAAATAAATATGGAGATCGCGCATTATCTATATTTATTAAAACTTCCTCAATAGACGTTTTAAAAAGCAGACTTAAATCTAGAAATACCGAAAATCAAGACCAACTTAATATGAGAATGGAAAAAGCTAAAATAGAAATGAGCTTTTCCAAAAACTTTGATGTAGTCATTTTGAATGATAGTCTTGATAAAGCTATTGAACAAGCTCATAAAAAAGTTACTCAGTTTTTATATGAATAACAAAAAAAAAATAGGATTATATTTCGGCACTTTCAACCCTATTCATTCAGGACATCTATTAATTGCAGATTATATGGTTGAACACACAGAAGTGGATGAGGTATGGCTTGTGGTAAGCCCACACAATCCATTTAAAAACAAAAAAGATTTGTTACTTGATTCAGAACGTCTTTCCCTTGTGAAAATGGCAATTAAAGATCGTGAATTTCTTAAGGCTTGCGATATTGAATTTCAATTATCTCAACCTTCTTACACAATAAACTCACTAAAATGCTTGGTGAAAAATAACCCTATGCATGAATTTTCTATTATTATGGGTTCTGATATTTTAAGTAATTTTGATCAATGGAAAAGCTACACTCAAATTATCGAAAATCATCAGATTTACGTCTACCCTAGAACAAATGTTATAAATAATCTTATAAAGAGTCATGAGAATGTTCATTTAATTAATGCTCCTATTATTAGTATTTCTTCAACCCAGATAAGAGCTGATCTTAAAAATGGCAAGAAGGTAAATGAAATTTTACCCAAGGAGGTCTTAATGCGCATATGTGAGATGAATTATTTCATCGATTAATTCCGTTTATTTCATTCCACTGAAGATTCTTTTCGTTATGTATTTGTGATTCATATGGAAGCTCAGCATTAAATATTTTATCAATTTTTAAAGGTTTAATATTATCAATCAGGGTGTTATTTACGTTGAATGTTTGATAAAACTTACAATTATATTGTTTATTCGGTTTAAAAAGCTTTCTTTTTTTTATTTCAACATATAATTCAATTTCAATAAAGTCTACATACCAGATTTGATTAATATTTCTGTATGATCTTTTTGATTTAATTTTTGGATTAGTAATTCCATAACCTGCTAAATATAGCAAAGGTTTTATTTTTAAGGGAATATTAATTGTGCCTTGATAATTGATTGATACAATCGCATGATTTGTTTTATCAAGAATAATTTCTCCAGAAATTTTGAGATAGTCAATTGGTTTTTTACTCGAAAATAAAATAGATCTGAATCCAGGAATTTCGATAGGATTAAATTTATAATTGAATTTTTTAAAGTTAAGACTGTCTAGATAAACTTCCTTTGAGCTTGTTTTACCTCTTTCTAAAATAAAATCTGGAGTATTAAACTGTCCATCGAATGATATTTCTTCGTAAAAATCTTCGGTTATAGCTTTTGAAGCAGTATTTTTTTTGTGAAGAACAAGTTGGTGCTCAATAGTATCATTTTCTATAGAATGGTAAGTGTTAAAAAAGCTTTCTTCATCTATAAGTACCTCATCATTTACTTTACAACTATTATTATAATAGGCTTGAGTTATGAAAGGTTTACTAGGAAAGTTCTTAGATAGATTTTCAATAGCCATTTTGATATAATCTTCTGCATCTAATGGGGTTAAAACTACTTCATTAAGAAGAGCAGAATTTTCTGTCAATTCTATGTGTAATTTATGTTTAATAGTATCTATAAGAATTTCAACGTCTTGATATCCTATATAGCTAATTCGAAGTGTATCATTTTTAAATTTAGAAGGTATGATAAAAGAGAAATCTCCAGTATTATTTGCTACGGTTCCCTTGAATTTATTTTTGACGCTGATCGAAGCAAAGGATAATCCTTTTTGTATTTTGGCGTCAAATACTTGGCCTTTTAGGACTAAAATATCTTGTGCACAGATCTGACTTAAACTTACCCATACTATTATATTGAGAAGTAAAAGCATTTTATTTTCATATACTTTCTTTTTGTAATTCTTCATTCTATATGAAATTAAAACTCTTCATTTTTTATAAAAAAATTGCATCTAATGTTTGAATAGTTACTGAGTGATAGTTGGGTCTGGCATTTTTATAAATTCTCTTTGCATTTTCCGGATTTTTTTTATGTAATGCTTCATATAAAGGTTTTAAAAACTTTCTTCTTCCAACTTTTAATAAAAAATCTTCAACTTTATTATCTGCTTGAATGTAACCGCTAGGAATAGTATGTTGAAACCACGCATTTAATATTTCAGCATTATCACTTGAAGTAAATCCAAATGTATAATCAAGTTTGTTTAATTCATTATGATCTAAATTTTCAGGTAAATGCCTCAAAAAATAGAGCCATTCATGAGATGTCCATTGTTGAGTTTTAATATTTTCTAACGGGTAACCTTTTAAAAATGACTTAATAGATTCTTCTACTACATCAAATTTTTTAGATTTCACTTTTGGACAGTTTTTCGGGATTCCGGGTCCATAGATCCAATCATTAAGTCTTATTTTTTTTTTAGCGTTGGGGTGTTTATCCAATAGATTTATATTTAAATATTTAACAAATCTTTCAGTATCAATAACTTTAAATGCATTTTCATAGAAATATTTTTTTAAAAAGTAATCAAATTGCTTTCTTCCTACAGATTCTTCAATTAATCGAAGAAGTAAAAACCCTTTTTCGTAAGCCACATCTGTCAAACCCTCTTCAGGATTACGATTAGTTAGATTTAATTTAAGGAATGTATCTTTATTTTCGTTTCCCAATAAGCTGATTTCCCTTACAAGATCTTGTTTTCCAAGTAAGGTTAGCATATCTGCATAATCTCTACCTTCAAGTCTTTCCATAATTCTTCTTTCGAAATAGACGGTAAAACCTTCGTTTAGCCAAAAATCATCCCAAGTTTTGTTTGTGACTAGATTTCCAGACCAGGAATGTGCTAATTCGTGAGCAATTAGAGATGTAAGAGAACGATCTCCAGTCAATATCGTGGGTGTCACAAATGTAAGTCGAGGATTCTCCATTCCACCAAAAGGAAAGCTAGGAGGCAATACTAGTATATCGTATTTTCCCCAAGCATAAGTTCCATACATAATTTCTGCAATATCAAGCATTTCCTGAGTTTTCGAAAATTCATATACTGCTTTTTCAAGCATACTAGGTTCCGAATAAATTCCTGTTTTCGATCCTGTAGATTTGTAAGAAATATCTCCTACCGCCAAAGCCATCAAATAAGACGGGATAGCTTGTTCCATTTTAAATTGATAAATTCCAGTCTTATTTTTTTTAATTAAATTTTCTGCGCTCATTATTGCCATCAATTCTGATGGGACTTTCACTTGGGCTGTATAACTAAATCTTACTCCAGGAGAATCTTGACATGGAAACCATGTTCTTGCAAGTATTGCTTGTGATTGAGTATATAAGAATGGGTGTTTTTTTCCAGCTGTCTGCACTGGTGTAAGCCACTGTAAAGCTCTTGCTTTGTTATCGCTTTGATAATAAATAGATACTTCTTTAGTGTCTTTTTTAATATCTATGATAAGTGCTTGACCCAAAATAGAGTCGTTTTTTCCAAAGCTAAATCGGCATTTTTCACCTTTGCTTATTATTTTTTCAATAACAAGGTCATAAGTGTCTAGAATAAGTTTTTTCTTACCTGAAATATTTTCAATTTTATAGGTAGCAATTCCTTTAATTACTTTACTATCAAAATTTACTTCGATGTCAAGGTCTAGGTGATTTGTTATAACATTATGAGGTTCAGAAAAGCTGTGTTTGTCTTCTCTTAAATCTTTGTTGCTTTGGCAAGATGAACAAAAGAATACAAAAGGCAAAAATTTAAATATTTGGCTCATACCATTGATATTTATTTTGTATTTGTTTAAAAACAATTTTTTTAATTATTTAAGTTTAATCATAGAGTAACAAGCTATTTAATAATTAATTACACCCTTCAAATAGAGTTTTTAGAAAATCATTCTAGAATATTAAGGTTAGCTCTTTTTTTTTGGTGAAACCCAATCTCCGTTTACTTTTATTAAATCAATTAGGGCGTCTACCGCTTCTTCAGCTGCCACATTACGCTTTACCACATTTTTCTCTTTGTAGAGTGTTATTTTACCTATTCCAGTTCCAACATATCCATAGTCTGCATCCGCCATTTCTCCTGGTCCATTTACGATACACCCCATTATCCCAATTTTCAACCCCTTTAAATGGTTGGTTTTAGATCTTATTTTGGCAGTAGTTTCTTGCAAATCAAATAGTGTTCTTCCGCAACTAGGACATGAAATGTATTCAGTTTTAGACGTTCTTGTTCTTGTGGCTTGAAGGATTCCAAATGATGTTTGAATAAGCATTTGAGTACTACCACATTTTTTTGCCGAAATTAATACACCATCACCTAAGCCATCTAAAAGTAGGGCTCCAAGATCAGTTGAAGATCTTATTTGAAGTTCTTCTTCGGTTAGGTTTATATATGATCTACTAATAATTACAGGAGTAGTACATAAGCTATTTAGTAATTCGATAAATAATCTTCTTTGTTCTGCCATACCATGGTTATTTTGACTTTCAATTAATAAAACTGCTGTTTTATCAGAAGAAAGTTTGGAAATTAGGTATGAACTTAATTCAGTTATACATGTAGAAATCAAATTTAAAATATTTGATTTTTTTCCTTTTTCTAAATAAGTCTGTACATTCATTAGTGGATAACATCTTTCAGCATTTTGATTTACCCATGTCTTGTGGTCATATATGACCCCTAGAGTTCCAGGAATAGGGAAGTTAATGATATTATTCCCAGCATAAATATAGTCACAAGCAGTATCGGTGATATTCCACTTATCCAAAGGAATAGAATAGTTGTATCCAGCAGCATATAATCCAGCAGGGCTAATTTTATCTTTTTTGGCAAAGTCTGCTAATACAACAGGAACATTTTTTCCACCAATATTTAATACTTCGCGGCTATTTCTCTTTATATATTCAAAGGGCTCAATTGGGTTTTTTTCAATTTCTTTAATTTTATTGTGTGGAAGTCTTTTCGAATAGCGGTCAACTAGAATCTTTGCAACAGGTATCTCAAATTCTGGTTCTTCTGTTAGGGAAACTCTAACTGTATCTCCCAGACCATCTTCCAACAGTGTTCCAATTCCAATTGCCGATTTTATACGACCATCTTCACCTTCTCCTGCCTCTGTAACTCCAAGATGAAGAGGGTAATTCATTCCCTCTTTCCCCATTTTATTAATAAGCATTCTATATGCCTGTACCATAACTTGAGGATTGCTCGCTTTCATTGAAACAACAATTTTATGGTAGTCTAATGACTTACATATTCGTAAGAATTCCATCGCAGATTCAACCATACCAAGAGGTGTGTCCCCGTATCGACTTAAAATTCTGTCGGAAAGTGAGCCATGATTAGTTCCTATTCGCATTGCTGTCCCTTCTTCTTTACAAATGTTCACAAGAGGAGTGAATCTTTTTTCAATACGATTTAGTTCTTCTTTATAGCTATCTTTTGTGTACTCAATCTTTTGAAATTTCTTTTTGTCCGCATAATTACCAGGATTTATACGAATTTTTGCAACAATACGAGCTGCAATTTCAGCAGCAGCAGGAGTAAAGTGAATATCTGCAACCAATGGAACATTATAACCTTTTTCTGCTAATACATCTTTTATATTTTGAAGGTTTTTAGCTTCTCTTTTTCCGGGTGCTGTAATTCGAACTAATTCGCAACCGGCTTCAATCATTCGAATAGATTGAGCCACAGTAGCTTCAGTATCTAATGTGTTAGTAGTGGTCATTGATTGTAATCGAATAGGATTATTTCCACCAATTCCTAATGAACCAATTTTAACTTCTTGACTTTTGTATCTTTGATAAACTGTAAGACTATTGCAATAAATTCCAAAATTTTTCATTATTTCAAATTTCGTTATTTATTCTAATAAGTCAAGTATTTATAAAAGAAATACCAAATATAAACTGCATTAATTTTAAATTATTTGGCCAATAGGCAATATTACTCATTTGCCATATTAACTTAATCTAGTAAATGATATTTTTTTAACTTTTTTGTTAAATTAGATACCACTAACTCATAAGAGTGATCAATTAGTGAAAAAACTTCAATTTTATCGACTTCACCACACAGTTCAAGAGTATTCCAATGACGTTTGTTTGAATGGTAACCCGCTTGAACTGATTTATATTGTTCTCTTAGGTCTAAGGCTTTATCAGGGTCACATTTTAGATTAATTTTTAATGGAATTGATTCTAGCATTACTAAAGAAAAGATTTTACCCCCTACTTTAAATACTAATGTTTTATTATCAAATGGAAAGCTTTCAGTTACTGCTTTTTTTTTAAGACAGTATTCTCTAATGTCTTCTATGTGCATTACAGTTTTATTATATTTTTATAAATTAGTCTAATATAAACCTAGAAAGAATGAATGATCTAAGCAAAGTAAAAGACCTAACGCAAGAGACCATAGCCCAACAAAAAAATATATTACATATCAAGATTAAGGCAATTCGAGCTCTTTCATTTGTTTTTGATATAACAATTATTACAATTGCAGTTCTCTACATATTTGATGTGGATTTTAGTTCGTGGTTAATGATTCCAGCGCTATCTTCAGTGGTTATTCATTCATATCTTTCCTACCAAAATAATAAAATCAGTTTACTTTCTCAACAAGAGGTTATTTTAAAATATTTAAAAAAATAGCATAACTTATAGAGGTAGCTTACTATCTTAAAACTTCCATTCTGTAAGCATCTAGTTTGATAAAGATAAAAATCAAAATACTAAAAGCCCATAAAGATGAGCCACCGTAACTGAACAATGGAAGTGGAATTCCAATCACAGGCATAAGACCAATCGTCATTGCTATATTGATGAAAAAGTGAGAAAATAAAATTGATGCAACACCATAACCAAAAATCCTGCTAAAAGTTGATTTTTGACGTTCAGCTAAAAGTATAATTCTAAATAAAAGTAGGGTAAAAAGACTAATCGTAATTAGAGAACCTAAAAACCCCCATTCTTCCCCAATGGTACAGAAGATAAAATCTGTACTCTGTTCTGGAACAAAATTAAATTTTGTCTGAGTACCTTCCAAGAATCCCTTTCCATTAAATCCTCCGGAACCAATTGCAATCTTTGACTGATGAAGATTGTAGCCAACTCCACGAACATCATTTATTTTTCCGAGAATAAGATCAATACGATCTCGCTGATGGGGTCTAAGTACTTGTGAATAAATGTGGCCCACACAAAGAACGAATCCCAGAGAGAAAAATAATCCAAAAAAAACAGGCTTTGCTGAGATTTTATTTTTCTTAAAAAAATAGGTTAATACAAGGCTGCAGAGAGAGATACTTATCATCACAATTTTAGAATCAAATTTAAGAGTAATAATAAAAAGAAATACTGCTAGACTGAATGAAATTAAATAGATGCTTGAAATACCTTCTCTAAATAGGACTAAAAAAAGAGATGCAAATACAATGGCAGATCCCGCATCTGGTTGAAGCATTATAAGTAATATAGGTAGGCCAATAATTAAAAATGATTTTAGCTGAATTTTTGGATCTAACAGATTTATATTTAATTGACTTAAATATTTACTTAATGCGAGTAGTGTTCCGATTTTTGCAAACTCAGATGGCTGTAAACTAAAACTACTTCCAATTTCAAACCAAGATCTAGCTCCTCCTATTTCTTTACCAATTATTAATACTCCAAAGAGCATAAAAATTATTATTATATAGATAGGGAACGAAAAGGAAATATAAAATTTTCCGTCAAGAATAAGTATTAAAACAATCCAGAAAACCGAACTTATAATCCAGAAGAGTTGTTTACCTGGTTCAAACGACATAGAGATAAGATTTTGATTTCCTTCACCATAATTTGCAGCAAAAATATTAATCCAACCAAAAAACAACATCAATCCGTATATGCAAACTAATGTCCAATCAATATTTGAAAAGAAGCTTTTATTATTTCTCATCTTTAACCTCAATTAAATTCCCTTCGAGAATGAAGTTTTCTCTTTCAGTATTTGTAATTTCTCCACTAAGATATTTTTCTATTAGTAAGCTAGCAATTGGTGCAGCCCAAGTCGATCCCCAACCTCCATTTTCTATATACACTGCAAGTGCTATTTGAGGATTTTCTTTTGGAGCAAAAGCAATAAATATTGAATGATCTTTTCCATGCGGATTTTCAGCAGTTCCTGTCTTCCCGCAGATTTGAATATTTTTAATTTTAGCTGTTTTTGCTGTCCCATTTGAACTAGTAAAAACTTTTTCCATTCCCTCAATAATATAATCAAAATGCTTGCTATCGATACTTGTAGATTTTGGGCTTATGAAGTTATTATCGTCAATTGGTATTCCGTCAATAGAACGAACAATGTGAGGGGTAAAATAATACCCACGATTAGCAATGGCAGCACACATATTTGCCATTTGAATTGGCGATACTACCAAAGCATCTTGTCCAATTGCTAGGGATATTACGGTGGGTGCTTTCCATCTATTTTGTCCGTACTGCCTATTGTAGAAATCAATACTTGGAACTCTTCCTTTTCTTCCAGAAGATAGATCATTATTTAAGTAATTACCCAAACCAAAGCTTAAGACGTGATTCCTCCATTTATTATAACCCTCTTTTGCAGAGGAATACTTTTCAATAATTCTTCTAAAAGTATAGCAATAGTATGCGTTGCAAGATTGGCTGATTGATTCTGAAAGATCTAGGGGAGAACTGTGAGGGTGACATCCAATTTTTAGTTTATCACTAAATTTCCAGCCTTGTTCACACGGGAATTGAGTTTTGTTATTAATTACACCCTCTTGAAGTCCTATTAGAGCATTTATCAGCTTAAATGTTGATCCAGGTGGATATTCAGCCAGTAAACTTCGGTCGAACAACGGTTTGTCTTTGTCTAAGTATAAAAGATTAAAGTTAGTTGACCTAGATCGACCAATTAGAATATTTGGATCATAATTAGGACTACTAACAAGAGATAAAATTTCTCCAGTCTTAGGTTCTATCGCAACAATACTACCTTTTTTATTTTTCAATAATTCTTCGGCATATTCTTGAAGACTAATATCCAAGCAAGTTATTAAATCTTTCCCGTGGATTGCTATGCTATCTAGCGCACCATCTTTAAAACTTCCTTTAGATCGATTCCACACGTCACGAATAATAAATTCGACTCCTTTGGTACCTCGTAATTCTTTTTCATAAGAATTTTCAACCCCTGTCATTCCATAATTATCATTTTTTTGATAGAATGAGTTTTTTTCAAGAACATAGTCAGGGACTTGACTTACATATCCTAGAACATGAGCAGCAGATTTATTAGGATAAGCCCTTATGGTTCTCTCTTGAAGAAAGAACCCTGGGAATTCATATAATTGTTCCTGTAATTTAGCGGCGGAAGACTTAGACAATTCTTTGATAAATAAAGATGGTCGAAATAATGAGTATTTCGATGCTTTTTTATAAAGTTTGTTAAAGTATTCAATATCTATATCGAGTGCCAAACAAAATTTTGAGGTATCCATTTTAGTTACATATTTTGGAGTAATCATCAAATCATATGATCTTTGATTAGTCACTAAGAGTTCTCCATTTCTATCATAAATATATCCTCTCTCTGGATATAGAGTTTGAGATTTTATCACATTATTATTTGCTGATTTAGCATAAGAATCATCTAAAATTTGAATCTCAAAAAGAAGCAAAATTAGAAGTATAGACGAACCCCCGAAAAGAAAATAAAAAAACAATCTTCTATTAGCGTGGAGACTTCTATTCATTTGTTACTGGAATTTGATTGGAGTGATTCAATACATAGAATGAGGATAAGACTAAATAGACCAGTTGAAATACTTCGAAAAAAGGTGTCAAAAAATTCACTCCACCTAAATGCCTCCAAATAAAATAAGGTGAAGTGGTGAGCTAGGATTAGTGAACTGGTGTATGTAAAAAAACGACCCAGACGTAAATGTTTTATCCCAATTCCCTCTAGCTCTTCCCCTCCTTTTATTGAAACTAAGGACAATACTTTAGGACGAATATACCCCATTAAAACAGTTGCTGCAGTATGTATCCCATAACTATCTGAAAATATATCAATTATAAAGCCCAGGAAAAATGAAGTAATCAAAACAAATATTTTCGGCATTTTTGGGGGTAGTAGCATTATAAACATGATATATATATAGGGATTTACAAATTGAATAATTTGTATATTATTCAATATGAATACCTGAATAGCTATCAAACTTATAAGTCTCGTTGTATTTTTGGCCAGTTTATTCATTCTTTTTTTCTAATTCTTGACGTTCTTGTTTTAAAGGATTATCAATAATATATACAAAGTCAAGATTGCTAAAATCAACATGAAGATCGACCTCTATTGTGTAAAAATTGTCTGACTCAATTCTTTCAAACCGATTAATAGATCCAATAGGTATTCCAACTGGAAAAATATTTGAAAAGCTATTGGTGACTAGGCTATCACCTATAGCTATAGAGACATATTTTTCTATGGAATGAAGTTGTGCATATTCATAAGATTTTCCATCCCAGAGTAATTCTCCAAAATGTTTTGAATTTGTAAATCGAGCACTAATAATTGATTTTTTATTGAGCAAGCTCATAATAGTACTGAAGTGCTCTGAAACATCTCTAACGATTCCTACAACTCCTGAAGCTGTTATTACTCCCATACCGTTTTTAATTCCACTAAGAGATCCTTTATTGATTGTAATGTAGTTATTTCTTTTGTTAAAAGAGTTTTTGATAACTTTTGCAGAAATATATTGATTAGAATGACTTTGAATAGAGCAAGATTTCATTTTGGATAAGACAGCATTTTTATTTTTCAAAAGTGTATTTTCTTCAAAAAGTATATTGTTAATTTTCTTTAGAGAAAAATAATTTTTAGACTCTTGAAAAGAGCTAAAAATTTTTCCAGACCATTTTGATGCCGAGCTGTAGAATCTAGAAGATTGGTATGAATGGGTTTGAATAACCATTTTAATGGCAATCATCTCCAAAAGAAGAAAGAGTAAAAAAACATGATGCCTAACAAGAAAATATAATAAATTTCGCATTGGCGATAGGATATTCTATTTCATTAAAAAGCTAAAAGATTCAATATTTTTAAGTGCAATACCGGTTCCACGAACAACTGCTCTAAGTGGGTCTTCAGCAACATAAACGGGTAGTTCGGTTTTTTTTGAAATTCGTTTATCTAATCCTCTAAGCATAGAACCACCTCCAGCCAAGTAGATTCCAGTAGTATAGATATCTGCAGCAAGTTCTGGCGGAGTCATAGCTAATGCTTGCATAACCGCATCTTCCACTTGAATAATCGACTTATTGAGTGCAGTTGAAATTTCACTACTTGAGACCATAATTTGTTTGGGTTTACCAGTCATTAAATCTCGACCTTGAACTGGATATTCATCTGGAGGGGAATCAAGTTCTTTAATAGCGGAACCCACATTTATTTTTATTTTTTCTGCTGTTCGTTCTCCCACATATAGATTATGGTGTGTTCTCATGTAATAAACAATATCGCTAGTAAAGACATCCCCGGCAACCTTAATTGATTTATCACAGACAATTCCTCCCAAAGCAAGCACTGCAATTTCAGTTGTTCCTCCCCCAATATCGATAATCATATTTCCTTTGGGTTCCAATACATCTATACCGATTCCAATAGCTGCTGCCATGGGCTCATGAATTAAATAAACCTCTTTGGCGCCAATTTGTTCAGCTGAGTCTTTCACAGCTCTTTCCTCTACTTGAGTAATTCCTGAGGGGATACATATCACCATTCTTAGAGAGGGCGAGAAAAATCTATTTCTCAGATTGGGGATTGTTCTTACCAATTCTCTAATCATTTGTTCAGAAGCACCAAAATCTGCTATTACTCCATCTTTAAGTGGTCTAATTGTTTTGATTCCTTCATGAGATTTTCCATGCATTTGTTGTGCTCTTTGTCCCACAGCGATTACTTTTTCAGTTTTTCGGTCAACAGCAACAATTGAGGGCTGATCTACAACAACTTTGTCGTTGTGGATAATTAGTGTATTGGCAGTCCCCAAGTCAATTGCAATATCTTGAGTCATGAAGTCTAATAATCCCATTATTTATTTATTTAGTTTATATGTAATCAATTCAATTCTAGTGTTTAAAGTGTCGATTTCCAGAAAATACCATAGCCATATTTTGGTCGTTGCAACAGTCAATAGATAACTGGTCTTTAATTGACCCTCCAGGTTGAATAATAGCTTTAATTCCTTCTTTTCCAGCTAATTCTACACAATCAGGGAATGGGAAGAATGCATCTGAAGCCATCACAGCCCCTTCAAGATTAAATCCAAAGCTTTTAGCTTTGGCGATGGCTTGTTTTAATGCATCTACTCTAGAGGTTTGTCCCATACCACTCGAAATCAGTTGTTTATTTTTTGCAAAGACAATTGTATTTGATTTTGTATTTTTGCAAATTTTTGAAGCAAATTCTAAGTCAGATTTCTGTTTTTCCGTTACATTGATTTTGCAAACATCAATCATTTTATTTTTAAGATCTGATCTTAAGTCTTTATCTTGCTCTAGGACTCCATTCAGAATAGTACGAACAGTCTTAGAAGGTAGTTTTACATTTTTTTGGATAAGTATAATTCTATTTATTTTTGTTTTAAGTAAATCCAAAGCATTATCTTCATAGGCAGGAGCAATTAATACTTCGAAGAACAATTTATGCATTTCTTTTGCCGTTATAAGGTCTATTTTGCGATTAGTTATTAACACACCCCCAAAAGCTGAAACTGGGTCTGCAGCTAATGCGTCTTTCCAAGCTAAACTAAGATTATCTCTTGAGGCTAAACCGCAGGTATTATTATGTTTTAAAATTGCGAATGTGCTGTCATTAAATTCGGAAATGAGATGAGTTGCGGCATCAATATCAAGAAGATTGTTATAGGATAGTTCTTTACCATTTACTTGCTCAAACATCCCTTCTATATCACCATAAAACTTCCCTTCCTGGTGAGGATTTTCTCCGTATCGAAGAGTTTTAAATTTTTGTATGCTTTGTTTGAGACTACCTTTACTTTCAGTATTGAAATAATTAAAAATTGCAGTGTCATAATGAGAGGAAATATCGAAAGCTTTCAATGCAAAATTTCTTCTTTGTTTTATGGTGCTTGAACCGTTCTGGGTTTTTAATATTTTTAAAACAACATTGTAATCATCTCTTGATGGAACTATTAAAGTATCTTTAAAGTTTTTGGCTGTAGCTCTTATCAAAGAAATACCACCAATATCAATTTTTTCAATAATTTCCTCTTCAATTGCTTCGGAAGCAACTGTATCTTCAAAAGGGTAAAGGTCAACGATCACTAAATCAAATTCAGGGATTTTATAAGATTTTAATTGTTCCAAGTCTTTTGTTTCATGTCTTCGAGCAAGTATGCCTCCAAAAATATTTGGATGCAATGTTTTTACTCTACCTCCAAGAATAGAAGGGTAAGAAGTCAGACTTTCAACAGGGATAACTTTGACTCCCAAGTCTTCGATAAGTTTTTGTGTCCCTCCAGTAGAATAGATAGTGATATTAAGTCTATTTAATTCAAAGATTAACGGAGCAATTTTATCTTTGTGAAATACTGAAATAAGGGCGTTTTTTATTTTTTTCAAAGCTTTTTTTTTCAAATGAGTTTCACTTGTAAATGTAAAAATTAAGCCGTGAAAAAACAGATTTTATCACTCAAATTTTAAGGATTATTTACATCGATAAAATTATATCTTTGTGGTTATAGGTCTTATGAGATTATTAAATATACTTAGAGAAAGTTTTCTTTTTTCAATTCAAGCATTGTTCGGCAACAAGCTTCGAGCTTTACTTTCACTTTTGGGAGTAACAATAGGTATTTTTGCTATTATATCTGTCTTTGCCGTAGTAAATTCTTTGGAACGAAATATTAGAAATAGTATATCTTCTTTCGGAGAAGATGTGATTTTTGTTCAAAAGTGGCCATGGTCAATGGGAGAAGATTATCCATGGTGGAAATATTATCAGCGTCCCGTACCTCATTTAAAAGAGCTTGATGAACTAGAAGATAGACTCAATTTTGCTGATGCTGTTTGTTTTACAGCTTCATCAGGCAGTAAAATAGCAAAGTTCCAATCCAATGATATTTCAGATGTTTCTATTTCTGCTGTATCTCACGGATATCAAGATATATTTGGATTTGAACTTTCTAAAGGAAGATATTTTTCAATTTTAGAATCATCTTCAGGTAAGCCAGTTGCAGTCATTGGGTCTAATATTGCTGATGCACTTTTTGAAGGCGAAAATCCCTTAGGGCATCAGATTAGAATTATGGGACAAAAAGTAATTGTGATTGGTGTTTTTCAAAAAACAGGTGATAGTATTATTGGCAATAGTGATGATAATAATGTAGTTATACCTGTCAAATTTGCTAGCAATTTCATGCGAATTAATAACCAATCTACAGACCCAAAATTATTAGTCAAAGCTAGCGATGGGGTTAGTAACGATCAACTACAACAGGATTTAATTCGCGTAATGCGATCAGTTCGTCGACTTCCACCCAATGAAGAAAATAATTTTGCTCTAAATGAGGTTACTATTATTTCAAAAGGAATTGATTTATTGTTTGGCGTGATTGATTTAGCAGGGATTATTATAGGAGGTTTTTCTCTGCTAGTTGGAGGTTTTGGAATTGCTAATATAATGTTTGTTTCTGTCAAAGAGCGAACAAATATTATTGGTATTCAAAAAGCTGTCGGGGCAAAAAACTATTTTATTTTACTTCAATTTTTATTTGAGTCAATTTTATTGTGTTTTGTTGGTGGAACTTTAGGGTTACTTCTAGTTTATATGGGTACATTAATTTCGAATTACTTCCAAGAATTTGAAATAATATTATCATTTAAAAATATTATTTCGGGCTTAATGATTTCTCTTTTTATTGGAATTATAGCTGGAATTATCCCAGCTATTTCTGCATCTAGACTAGACCCAGTTGAAGCCATCAGATCTGGACAATAATTTTAAAAAGATAGTTCCTTTAGTTTTTCATGAATTATATCGTATATTTTATTTAATTCACCTGATGTTATACAATAAGGAGGTAAGATATAAATAACATTTCCAAGAGGTCTGATTATAATTCCTTCTTCTAAAAATTCTTGGTAAAGATTTTTCTGAATCCCACTTCCATAACTAGAGGTTTTACTCTTTAATTCGATTGCTATAATTGTTCCAGTCTGTCTTACTTCTTTAATAATTGATAAATTAGAAATTTTTTTATTAAAGTCTTTATGGGATCTTTGAATGTTTTTTATTGCTCTTTGACACTCATTTTTCTCAAGTAATTCTATACTCGCTATAGCCGCCGCACATCCAATTGGATTTGCAGTAAAAGAATGTCCATGTAGAAAAGCTTTTTGTATGTGTTCATCTAAAAATGAATTATAAACATCCTTTGTACAAGTAGTTAGAGATATGGGTAAGGTTCCTCCTGAAAGTCCTTTTGAGAGACAGATAAAGTCTGGTTCAGTTGGGATTTGATTCATGGCAAACATTGTTCCAGTTCTTCCAAAACCAGTCATTACCTCGTCTGCGATGCACAAGATTTCCGCCTCTTTACATATCCGCATTAGCCTATTTAGAATACTTGCAGAATACATTCTCATCCCTGCTGCTCCTTGGACTAGTGGTTCAAAAATAAAGGCAGCTATATCCCCTTTCTTAATTTCTTTTTGAAGACTGTGAATGACACTTTCTTCATTCTTTGGGAAGGGTATGTGAGTAGTTTTAAAAAGTAAATCGTTGAATGGAGCTGTAAAAACACCTCTGGCTCCAGCTGACATGGCTCCAAAGGTTTCTCCGTGATATGCTCCATCAATAGCAATAAATCTAGTTCTATTTTGCCCTTTATTTTTCCAATATTGGACACTCATTTTTAATGCAATTTCAACCGCAGAGGATCCATCCCCTGAAAAAAAAAATTTAGCTTGGTTAGATGGAAGATGTAAAGATAGTTTTTCACATAATTCCACTGCGGGTTTGTGAGTGAAACCAGCAAAAAGGACATGTTCCAAGTTTTGCATTTGTTTATGAACTTTTTCTGTAATATATGGATGCGAATGACCGTGAAGATTAACCCACCAAGATGATATGGCATCAATATATACTTTCCCATTAACATCCATTAGTAGACTACCTTTTCCACTTGAAATAGGTATTGCTGGTGACTCGGTTTTCATTTGTGTAAACGGGTGCCAAAGGAATTTTTGGTCTTTTTCAGATAAATTCATTTTAAGCTTTCCTTTAGACGATTAACTTCTGATTGAATATAAATGGAGTTGATCTGTTCTGCTTCATTTATGCGACCGATTATCTTGATTCCTGACATCTTTTCAATAATAAATTCAGTTTCTTTATTTTCATTTCCATTAAATAAAATCCCTTTAATAGCTATATTGTTTTCCTTTAATATTTTTGTACTCATTAAAGTATGATTGATGCTTCCCAAATAATGTTTAGAGACTAGAACTACTTCACATTTTATTTTTTTTATTAAATTAATCATTGTTTCTTCTTGATTAAGAGGTACAAGTAGGCCACCTGCTCCTTCTATGACTAGGATATTATTAGTATTTGGTATTTTAATATTTGAGGTATGAATTTCTATACCATCTTTTTCTGCTGCAGCATGAGGAGATATGGGTTTATTTAATAGATAGACCTCCTTGTGAAATTGAGATTGATTATTTTGGATAAGTGATTTGACTGTCATGGAATCACTTTTTTGTAAATCACCAGATTGTATAGGCTTCCAGTAATCTGCCTTCAGTGCCTCTGTAATAATAGCAGAAGCAACAGTTTTTCCAACTCCCGTACCAATTCCAGTAATAAAGTATTTTTTCATTATAGAAGCTCTTCTAGAATTAATAGACATTGTTTGATTTCATTTTCGCTATTATAGCTATGAATACAAATCCTAAGTCTTTCTAAACCTTTTTCAACAGTTGGATGGCAAATTGCTCTAATATCAAATCCCATTTCTTGAAGTATTGATTCTGTATTTCGGACTTTTTTATTTCCTCTAACTAAGATACATTGAATAGGACTATTGCTTGGTATTAGTAATTTTGTTAATTTTTTTGGTATTGATGCTTTAAAAAAATTAATATTTTTTTTTAATTTGAGTAATGTTTCCGATCCAATTTCGAGTTCACTATAGGCATTCTCTATTGCAATCAAACTAAACTCAGACATCGCTGTAGTGTATATAAATGCACCACAAAAGTTGATTAAGTATTCTCTTAATTCTTTTGATCCAAGAACAATAGCTCCATGACAGCCCATGGCTTTACCGAAGGTATGAATTCTTGCAAATATTTTTGCTTCGAGATTTAATTTGCAAGCTAAACCTCTACCAGACTCTCCCAATACCCCAGTCGCATGTGCCTCGTCTAGGATAATTTGAGCTTTATACTTGTCACATAAAGAGAGTATTTTTTTTAAGTCACATTGATCTCCATCCATTGAATAAATAGATTCTAATGCTACAAGAACATTTCCACTGGCTTGTTGAAGTTTTTTTTCTAGAGATTTCGCATTATTGTGTTCGAATGAGAATGCCCTAGCAAAAGATAGGCGTATTCCATCTCGAATACTTGCATGAATAAATTGGTCGTATATAATAGTATCTCCTTTATCTGCAATGCAGGAAAATAAACCAATATTTGCATCATATCCAGAATTAAAAATTAATCCGGCTTCAGCACGATGAAATAATGAAATTTTTCTTTCTATTTTTTCAAATAAAGTAGAGTTTCCACCAATTAGCCTTGACCCTTTAGACCCATAACTTTTTGGGTTATGATTTATTTTTTTTTCTGAAAAACCTAGATAATCATTTGAACAAAAGTCAATAAGATTCGATGAAACTTGCAACTTTCTTAAGTTGTCTTCATTTTTTCGTTTCTTAATCTTTGCTCGAATTACATCTAATATATTTGATTCGAATGACATTGGTTAAATATATAGGAATCTTAGCTGAAAAAAGCTACTATTAAGGCTCCTTTTAAATAATCAATTTGTTCAGTCAGCAAGGATAACAATTTTATTGTTTTTCATCTCGATAACTCCTCCATTAATTTTAAAAATTTCATTTTCTCCATCTTTTCGTGTAATGTAAATTTTACCAGAAGATAAACTTGAAACAATCGGGGCATGATGATTCAAAATTTGGAATCCTCCCATAGATCCAGGTAATTTAACAGAACTAGCTTCTCCTTCAAATAATTTTGCATCTGGAGTTATAATTTCAATATCCATATTTGGTTTTCTATAATTTAGCTTCAGCTAAAATTTTATTCCCTTTTTCGATAGCGTCATCAATAGAGCCTACTAGATTAAAAGCGCCCTCAGGTAGGTGGTCAAGTTCTCCATTTAGAATCATATTAAATCCTTTAATGGTGTCTTCAATACTAACATAAACTCCTGCAAGACCTGTAAATTGTTCGGCAACATGGAAAGGTTGAGAAAGAAATCGTTGAATTCGTCGCGCACGGTGAACTGCTTGCTTATCTTCTTCAGATAATTCGTCTAATCCAAGGATTGCAATAATATCTTGTAATTCTTTATATCGTTGAAGAATTTCTTTTACTCTTTGTGCACAGTTATAATGTTCTTCTCCGAGAACCTCAGGATTTAGTATTCTGGAAGTTGAATCTAGAGGGTCAACTGCAGGATATATTCCTAATTCAGCAATTTTACGCGAAAGAACAGTCGTTGCATCTAAATGCGCAAAAGTAGTTGCTGGAGCGGGATCTGTTAAGTCATCAGCAGGAACGTATACCGCTTGAACCGAGGTGATAGATCCATTTTTAGTCGAAGCTATTCGCTCTTGCATCGCTCCCATTTCAGTGGCAAGAGTAGGTTGGTATCCCACAGCTGATGGCATTCTACCAAGTAGAGCAGATACTTCCGATCCTGCTTGTGTAAATCGGAAAATATTGTCTATGAAAAACAAAATATCACTTCCTTTCCCGTCACCATCACCATCACGATAATATTCAGCAAGTGTTAATCCAGATAAAGCAACTCGAGCCCTAGAACCCGGAGATTCGTTCATTTGGCCAAAGACTAGTGTAGCTTGGGAGTTAATCAATTCTTTTGGATCAACTTTAGAGAGATCCCATCCACCTTTTTCCATATCTTTCTCAAATTCTTTTCCGTATTTAATTACTCCGGATTCAATCATCTCACGAAGTAGGTCGTTTCCTTCTCGAGTTCTTTCACCCACCCCAGCAAAAACAGAAATTCCATCATGACCTTTGGCAATATTATTAATCAGCTCCATAATGAGTACTGTTTTTCCGACACCGGCTCCTCCGAAAAGGCCAATTTTCCCACCCTTGGAGTATGGTTCTACTAAGTCAATTACTTTAATTCCAGTAAATAAAACTTCCGAGGAAGTTGAAAGATCTTCAAATTTTGGCGCATCCCGGTGAATGGGATATCCACCTTCTTTGGATAAGTTACCAATTCCATCTATAGCCTCTCCAACGACATTAAAAAGTCGACCCTTGATTTTCTCACCAATAGGCATTAGTATTGGAGAACCTAGTGCAACAACTTTATTTCCTCTACTCAATCCGTCAGTCGAGTCCATTGAGATTGCGCGAATGGTGTCTTCACCAATATGTTGTTGACACTCTAAGGTAATTTTCGCTCCATTAGTCTTTGTAATCTCAAGAGCATCGTAAATGTTTGGGAGACTAGATTGACTTTTTTCGAATTTAATGTCTACAACTGGTCCAATAATTTGCGCGATTTCCCCGATATTTTTTGACATTGTAAAAATTTATTTAAGTGAAATAAACTATATAATTTAGCTCTCAAATTTACAGATTTTTATTTATTTAATATTGTTATAGGCCTTTTTTATTTTAGTAATTTTATGGCAGTTTTAAGTTTTGCTTACAAAAAGTAAATTTGCCATACTCAACATACTTACAACTTATCTCGTGAAAATATATCATAATCTTGAAGAGTTTGAGAAAATTGAAAATGCTGTTGTAACGACAGGAACATTCGATGGTGTACATATAGGGCATTTGAAAATTATTGATCGACTAATTCAAACAGCAAAAGAAATTAAAGGGGAGTCTGTTCTATTGACTTTTTTTCCACACCCAAGAATGATTCTTTTTTCTGACAATGATTTAAAATTGATAAGTACCATAAAAGAAAAGGTTTCTTTGCTAAAGAAAACAGGAATTAATCATTTGATTATTCACCCATTTTCTAGAAAATTTTCTCGTCTTTCTTCTGTAGAATTCGTGAGAGATGTCTTAGTAAATGTGATTGGAACGAAACGTTTAGTTATAGGTTATAATCATCATTTTGGTAGGAATAGGGAAGGTAGTTTAAAGCATTTAAAGGATTATGGTCCAGTTTATGGTTTTGATGTTGAAGAAATTTCATCTAAAGACATTGATCAAGTATCTGTCAGTTCGACTCAAATCAGAAATGCATTAATGAGAGGTGATATCCGAACAGCAAATAAATATTTAACTTATGATTTTAGTCTTTCTGGAATCATTGTAAAAGGAGATTATTTAGGAAACACAATTGGTTTTCCAACCGCAAATATCCATATGCTTGATTCACAAAAGTTGATTCCCTCAAATGGAGTTTATGGAGTGCATGTAAATATTAGAGATAGATTTTTAAAAGGTATGTTAAATATAGGATATCGTCCAACGATTAATGGAGTCGAAAAGAAGATTGAAGTTCATATTTTTGACTTCAATGAGGATATTTATGGAGAATCTATTAAAGTATTTTTTAAGTTTTGGGTCAGAAAAGAAAAGAAGTTTGACACCATAAATCACCTTAAAGAACAATTATTAGTTGATAAAGTCCATGTATTAAAACAACTTTTATAAAGGGGTAACTTTTCAACATTTTATCAGGACATCTTTAAGCAGTCCTAAATATCCCCTCTAAAACTAATTCGTCGAAAGAAGCTTTTGAAGGTTTAATGCAGCCCTTTTAAAAAAAGGTCCTTTTCTAAGTCTTTT
>MDTC01168188.1_pt1 | contig 27866 bp, 22 predicted proteins | sample 811181 | NCBI WGS metagenome assembly MDTC01 (sample SAMN05326644, study PRJNA326480) | marine metagenome | isolation source: seawater | place: Pacific Ocean: North | collected 2011 | reverse complement strand
CGCCAGCAACAGCCAAAATAGCAGGTGTTGAATCATTGAGAATGTATACCCACTCGCCACCGTGTTGGTGCGTATACATGGCAGTATATGCAGCACCAATTGCGTTCGCCCCGTAGGACAATGCGGCCCATTCTACACTGTTATCAAGAATTATTGCTACTCTTTCACCGGCCTTTACACCAAGGTCATTTAGTCGCTTGGCAACGGATGTTGCTAATTCACCGAATTCATTGTAGGTCAAATGAACTCGTGCCATGCCCGGTTCTGGAATGTAACCAAAACACGGTTCGTTACCAAAACGCTCTACGCTAGTCATCAACATTTGGTATAATGTTCGTGGGTCTTCGCCTTCAGGTCCGTTCCATTGTCGGTCGTCAGGCTGTCTCGCCCACGCCATCTTCTCTTCTGCCATGTACACCTAGTGTTGCAAGGAGCACTTGAAACCTGCGCCTGCCTAAAATTTGTTTTTTTAGTCGTTTTCAAGCACAGAAATAACGTTGGCACGCCAATCTGCGCCATCATTTCGATTAGCTAAAGGGCTTGCTGGACTGGGGTGCCAGCAAGATGTGATAGTAATTTGTCGACCAGAGGGTGTCTTTCCGAGACCGGTTTTATCAGCATTGAACGCAGTTAATGCTCGTTTCTCGGCATACTTTCCAACACCAATAATTCTCTTGATATCCATTATTTCGACGACCTGTTTGAGGTGCTCATCGCACGCAGACAACACCGGCTTCATAACCGCAGTCGGAAGATTATCTGGTGTGAGATTTTTTCCGCTATCGCCAAGTAATAATAGTGGGCAATGATTAACCACGAAAATATTTGAAAATACTTCTGTGCCGGTAGCATAGTGGTCGAACATCAACGACCAAAGGCGTTGTCCGGAAATTTCTTGGCGGGCCAAATCTAGCCCGATTATAGGCCGTTTCGGATGGGCGTTTTTTGGCGTATTCAACACGTGCGGTTTTATCTTAAGCTGGTTCCGTGCAATCTCTGTAGAGCCAAATGGCACCCCACTTTGCGCCATCCCCCAGGGGCCAGGGTTCATGCCTAGCAGTAGGGTTTTAGCGCCTAAACCGCCCCAGTTTTTCAAGTACTGTTCATGATGTTTCCAAGCATAGTTTAGCGGATTTGTTGCGTGAGCAACAATCGTTTTGGCTTCTATTGTCCCGATCGACTTATCGCAAAAATCCGATAGTCTTCTAGCAGCAGCAATCAACTCATCAGTCACCGCCATGTGATAACTTGAAACCCGAGAATAAATGATTCTTACTCGTCGATTATGGCGCAAAGAAACGTTCGAAATAACTCTGCCATTGTACATCTGCCGATTCAAACCAGGATGGTGCATCAGGAAATGAATGACCAGAATCTCGGCGTCTCATTTTGCCGCGCTCAGCAATTAATTTCCAAGCAGTTTTACTACCAATCCCGGGAATGGCAGCCAATTGCTTTTCGCTCACTGAGTCGATATCTAGCCCACATTCAACCCCTGTAATCGATCGAGCGCCGTGGCCAGTGACTACAATGTTCGAGGTAGTTTCAAGCGGAATTAGGTATTCTGCACCAATAAGAATCGGATAAGCACCAATCTGTCGGCCAAAGGTAATTCCAGCCTTGCCTCTGATCGCCTCGTCAATGTGTGGTGATTCAAGGTGGCTAGGTAATCTGGTTCGATTATTATGAGACTCCCACCGAACCTCACGCAAAATCTCTCCCTTGGGAAATAGTTCCTCCAGCAATGGTGAATCAATATCCACCCTTACAGACTGCTTAAACCTGTTAAAATCATCCTCTATGATTTCTTGAAAGCCAGAACCTTCAACCTGTCTAATGTTGATTCTTCGGAGCAGCAGATTTTCTTTTCGTACTTGCTTGAGTAGGGCGAGATTTTGTTGATAGGTGTGTGGAGTCTCACCGTTCAAGCCAGCAATAAAATTCAGTCCTGGTAATAATTTTGGCAGACCTCTAGCGCCACGCTCAGCGCCATGTTTGTTGATTAATCGAATTGCGGTCTTCAACTGTTTAGCATCGCAGTTGAGCCAGTTGGCTTTGTGCACTGCTGGGTCTGCGGATTCTAACCCAAATGACAGCACTGCGCCATCAGACAAGGTTGCCACCAAGGTTTTGGTAATTTCCTCGCTGGGTTCTAAATGCTCAGCGATAATCGATGGGTTACCATTGTCAGTATGTAGGATCTCCAACCGCTCGTCTTGTCTTAAACCGTGTAACAATCTAGCAATCGGTTCTGGGTTTGGGATTGGGTATTCTAGTTCTACGACTCCCTCAGCCATGTAAGTGTAGGTATCAGTCATGCCGCCCAACCTAACGTGTTTAACTCCCAAATCATGGGCGATTTTGACCTCCTGTATGATGTCTTCCGGGCTACGCCAAATTGGGACACCTTTTTTTGGTTCGATGCAGAATTTACAGCCGCGTTTGTACCTGACGCAGCCTTGATACACTTCAACCTCGAAAGTAAGCGGTCCAGGATTTTGTTCAGTACCCAAATCGGGATGGAATCTAACTGCACTACTTTTCGCACCTAGATGAGCCCACCTACTCCATTGCTCAGCAGTTCTTCGACAATGCTTCCAATTTCCCCGGGTCAGAAAATAATCAAGCGTTGCATCAGTATCTTGTAATGATAAAAAGAGATTTTTTCTTAATGGGTTCCAACCTTGCTGACGCCAGCCTCTTATTGCCCAGCCACCTAAAATTGCCGGTACTTCATTAGGTAATAATCGAATTACTTGTTGCATCTCATTAATTGATATTGGTGTGCCACGGAGATATTTTCCAGGCACAACTGCCCCGGCGATACACGCAAAACCAGTATATTTTCCCAATATAGTTTCCATACCATTTGTAGAGCTGGTGCGAACGAGTTTGCGCAACTGGTCAATAGTCATGTAGTCATAGTCAATTTGATGTTGTTCTAGGACTCCACAAAGGTACCTAATATGGAAGCCGACATAAGGTGGTACTCCGAATGCAGCAGGTTCATCTTCATAGCCGTCGAGAACTAACCATTTCCGGGTATTGTCCACGACCATGATTATCACTCACGGTTCAAGATTTTCAATCATTCTTGTGCCTCGGCTTGCGTTTTGCCTTTTTGCTATCTTCTGACTCTTCACGCAGCGCCCGTAATTCCCTGGAACTTTTTCTCGGCTTGTTGCTATTTTGTCCGGCGGATTTCTTTTGTGAGACATCCACTCGAATTTTCCTGCCCATAACCTCTGCCCCGTTGAGTTGTTTGATAATTTCATCACTCCGATCTTTTTCCTTCACGGTTATGAACGCGAAGCCTTTTGGTCGACCGTTATTATCAGTGATGATATTTACATCAACGACAGTGGCAACTTTCCCAAACAAATCTTTTATGGTGTCTGCTTCAGCTTTGAACGGCAGGTTGCCCACATAGAATTTCATTCCATCAACATCTTTTCTTGGTCTGTTCTTGCCCTTCTTGTCATCGCTATCAGCATCTCTGACACCAATTCTACGGCCATTTATTCGGTGTCCATCTAATTCTTTGGCTGCGGCTTCAGCAATTGATTTTTCATTGTAGGTAACAAAACCAAACCCACGGTTAGCACCGCTATCGTCAGTCGGAACAAAGCAGTCCAACATATCTCCAAACTTTGCGAACATCTCTCGCAGTTCCTCGGTACCAATTTCCCGTGGTAATCCTCCGACGAATAATTTGCAACCCGGTTTTGCTCTTTGGCGCTGACCACCGGTGTTTTGTTGCCCCTCGAAGCGGAAGTAGGTCCTATCACGGCCATCTTCGCGGAAATCCTCAGCAATGAAAGTGGCCCGGCCAGACGGCCCCTTGGCGAACATCGCCTCGGCTTCGCTTCCCCAGCGTTTACCAGAATTATTCAACACGCTAGCGCCTTGTTCTAATGTCGCCCAACCAGCACCGTAGTTATCTGCAAGAGCTCTGAATGAGCGATAGTTGCAGCTTAGACAATTGACGTTCCAATCGCCCTGTGCTTCGACAATCAAGCCGTCCCCGCAAGAGGGACATATGGCATTTAACACGCCACAGTCATCGCGCTCTCTAAAATCGATTCTAACTACTGGAGAGGTTTCTTTGATTAGGGCTCGACATATGTCTCGACGTCGCACTGCATCTGCTGTTTGATGCATGTAGCGATCTACCAAGCCTGTGACGTGAAAGTGTCCGTATAAGTGCTCAGGAAGTAAATCACCCGGCTTGCCTTCAATGCACAAGATTCTAGCTTCACCATTTTTTTCGTTAAGTTTCTCAATCTCACAAATCACTGTGTCACCGATAGCGGGCGAGACTACTTGTTTTACCGGTGCTACAGTTCCAACACCGTCAATAATCGTAAATCTGCCTATCATGGTCGCCATAATACGACCGTCAATTTCTACAGTGCCTTCACCCGACTCGCATTCGGCGGTGGTGGATACTTGCATTCCTGGGGTGACGAGGCTCGCCGTCATTGTCTTACTTCCTAAGCCGTTGTGGCCCGATGTGGGTCGCATAACGTTCGCTTGTGTTGACCTGCGAGTTTATCCCTTTTGAATCCCTCATACGGAATAGTAACACTATTAATCATCGTCGTTGGTCAATTTAGCATCATTTGGGCGGTGAAAACGCCAGCATTTTACTGCAGTCTCACCCATCTTCCTACTTTGGTGTGAATACTTTGGTGGGAGCCTAAAATTACTCTCAAAAACCACTTCACAATCATAGCCAAATCCCTTACCGAGTGCTGCTAGGTGATTTGATTTTGCTGAGTGTAGTACATATGCTGAACTCGGTTGTAGAGTAAACGCGTACTCAATTAATGGACGATCCGCTTTACTGGTCTGAAACCCCCAAGGTGGGTTCATGACAACTATGTCACAAGTATCTATTTCTGGTGGCTTATCGCGACCGATATGGCACTGGAATGCTTCAATCTTGGCGCGATATTTCTGGGATATTCGCTTAATGTTTTGGCGGGCAACTTCCACCACAGCATCATCGGCATCAATCAAACTAGTTTTCTCTGCACCCATGATTGCGCAGCCAATACCTAGAATACCATTACCTGCGCCGATATCAACTACGGTTTTTTGAGCGATGTTATCCAACTGGTCGATAGCGAGAATCAGGAATGCTGCCAAATCACCTTCGGTTGCATATTGCTCTAAACTAGCGTCATGCTGAGGATGTGGTTTCAATTTCGATAACTCAATGGCCAAGTGTTTGGGCCGCATGTAATCACCAGCCTGGTGGCCTAAACTGTTGATTTTGTTGGTTGGCGGTGCGGGCTGCGGCCTCGGCTTGTAATCTCATAGCCTCTAATCTTGCGTATGCATCATTTTGTGCGTTTGCTTGTTGTTGTTGTATCTGAAGGACTAGCAAACGAATTTGTTCTGCTTCAGCGCGTAATCTTGCAAGTAATTGCTCGCTAGGCTGTGCTGTCCCACAAAAACGACAGAATCTAACACCATCCTGGTGCTGATTGCCACAATTTATGCAAAAGCCCATGCTTCTTCCCACCCGTCGTCATATTTGAGTCAATCGTTGTTATTGTACTGCTGTTAACTCAAGGAATACTGGCCACGTTTCGAAGCCTGTCGCCATCGCTCGTTCGCTGATATCCTCCCACCTTGAGTCGTCCATCATATCTGATGGTTCAACGCCAGCATCGATTAGTTCACTTACTAATGCTCTAAATTCAATTTCGACATCTGACATTTCAACTTCTTCAACAACATCCTCAATTTCTGGTATTGCGACATTGTCAACCGTAACATTGGTGGGCGGCAATGGTTCCTCACTGGCTTGAATGGTGGTTTCTGACTCAGTTTTAGGTGGCAGTTCAACATTTACAGTTGCGTCTACCTGGGCAGTGATGTGTTCCATCATTTGATCAGAGAAGTTATCCAGCACGGCATCCAAATTAGCCTCGGCTTCGGTTTTTATCTCTGGCGGTAATGCGTCGGTTGGAGTTACTTGTTCAGTAATTTGCGATTTTTTGACTAATCTGCCAACTCCAAGTACCTCAGCTTGTTGTCTAGCTAATTCTGCAGCCTGTCTTCGTGGCAATGAGACAAAGCATTTGCCCGGAATAGAATTGGGTGGAAAAGGCAGGTAATATCTGTCGAGCGGTTCAATATCTGGGTGCCTAAAACAAAGAATGTTCATGGTTTCAAATCCTCTTTGTGCCGGCAGGCCCATGGAAAATGGGACAGGCATTACTTCAATAGTTCCCCGCAACCATTTCTCTTGACCGATCAAGTGTTGCATCCATGGCCCCAAATCAAGGCTAGCGACGTCAACGAATTGAAACGATGCAGAGCGAGGATCGAATCCTTGATCCTCGAGTAATCTGGCTTCATCACGTGGTCGATGAAACACCGTCATCACAGGTTGGCCATGCTCAGTCATATCACCATGAAGTTCCATCATTTTGCGGTGCTGGCGCGGGAACATCAGTAAAATAAGCATTCTCGCAGCCTTATCATCCCATATCTCACCCCATCGACTCTCGGCTTCAACATAGAGTTGGCCAATAGTCATGTCCGGAATCATTGCGGTTATCCCCATAGCGCACCAATCTACCGGAATGGCACTGAATCTTTAGGCATACCGTATCTAAAGAGCCATTTTCTTCAGCACCAATTCAGCCAAGAAAATGACGCCGCCGGCAGCCCCGCGAATTGTGTTGTGAGAATATGCAGTAAAGCAAACCAGCTTTCCGTGAATCGTCAAGTTGCCAACCACAGTGGCCATACCGGTCTTTAGGTCAATCGACGGATCTGGGTTGGATAAGAACTCTTTGCCATCACTCCACAAGTGATTTTCCGGTTCAATTTCATCAACCATTTGGATGGCAGAATATGGTGCGCTTGGCAGACTGTCATATGCACTCAACGATACTAGGGCATCAATTACCGCCTGGCGTGATAATTCTTGTTCAGTAACGACCTCAACAAATACTTGGTGACCGTTCTTGCGTGATATTCTTGCACAGGAAATCTCAACATCAAAATCAGCGGGCAAGACTGTATAATTATCGAGTGTTCCAAGTACGTGAAGTAACTCAGCATGGGTTTTTTCTGCTTCCCCTGGAATGTGAGGGGTGACCTCTCCTAACCTAGCAGCCTCGTTGTTGAGTAGTTCCCAGCCAGCACCCGACAGTGCCTGCTCGCTGCGCATTACTACCGATTCAATGTTTGACAATTTACTTATCACTGAGAGCGGAATTGCAAGAGGAATTAGCGTACAATTAGTGGCACAATAGTGCATTGACTTGTACAGGTGATGTGGGTTAATTTCTGGTATAACCATTGGGATTCTGGAGTTTCGCCGATATGCGCTGGCGTTGGAAAATACCATTATCCCTGACTCGGTTAGAGATTTTTCAACAGTTATGGCGACGTCCGATGGTAGTCCGGAGAACGCGATTGTGACACCTAATTCATGACATCTTGTGGCTAAGTCAGCAGAATTAGCATCCATTACGATAATTTGGGGCAGGGCTGGGCGAACTTCCTCTAAATGCCACGGCACGGAGTCTAGCGGTTTACCTGCGGTCGAACTACTGCCTGCTACTGCAGCAATCTCAAACATTGGATGATGGGCTAGACGTTGTTGTAGCCGTTGACCTACCAACCCGCTGGCGCCAAGAACAAGGCACTTTTGCCGGGTCATAGTAGATGGTTTGAGTCATCGAATTTGAGACCTTGCCTAACCGATATCGAGGTTTCCTTTACCAGTTATTGCCTCAACCGGGGTCGGGAAAATACGCCTTACAAGCAATTTTTTGAAGATGACCCACCCATCTACCAATGACCCAAGTTTCGCCTCACCAATGCGAGTGCGGTAGTTTATCGGAATTGAGGCGATATGGATATTCGCCTTGACAAAGGACGTATACATTTCTGCCTCAATCTCAAACCGCATTGAGTTAAGTTGTAATTTTGCAATTGCAGATCTGGTAAAACCCCAATATCCAGTGCACAAATCATTAGTCGTGACCCCGTATAATGCCGAAGCAATCCAAGTCAACATATGATTGCCAAAATAATTCATTCGAGTCATTGCTCCAGGCTCAATATTACCTCGCAACCGGTCACCAATTATCACCTCATAGCTCGTCAACTTGCTAACAAACTTTGGTATCTCCTCTGGGTCGTATGTCCCATCAGCATCAAGCATTACTAAGGCATCTTTATCGAGAGAGAGAAATTTGCTAAAGCCGGTTCTCATAGCTGCCCCTTTACCGTAACCAGCCTGTTTGAAAACCTTACAATCATAGCGCTGTGCTATTTCGACCGATAAATCCTCGCTACCGCCATCAATAACCCAAATTTCGGTCTGCCAGCCTAATTTTTCCAGTTTCGCTCTTGGTATGCAAGGTAAAATCTCCCGTAGACCGTACTCCTCATCCAGGGTGGGAAGCATCACCACGAGCTGCTTCATTACTTATCACATCACACAGTGGGTTTTGATGCCTTCGATTGATTAAACCTTCAAATGTTTATTTCTAACCAGTGTATCCGTAGTCCAGTGGCGTCAAAAACCCTGTCTCCACGACCAGATAACCCCGACGGATTAATCCACATGCTCGAGGATGTGTCATCGTCCCATGAAATTTGCACAGTTAGTTCGCTGTATGTTTGGTTGAGGACAAAACAGTGCTTGTGCCATCCAGAATTTTGATGTGGAATCATTATTTGCTGACCTGGGAGAGTCATATAGAATTTGTCTAAACTACCTACTGTTTCAAAAAATAAGCACGCCTCATAACCAATAAATATGGTTCTCGATAATTCGAAATCCAGTTCACTGGTATGTCCTTCCTCAATAAAGGCCCGATACTCTCCGTGTGCTTGATCTAGAGCTTGATACCGGTTATCTCGCCACGGGTCAAGTCGCATTTCACATTGCTCATAGCAGGAGTCATAATCAACATGTGCCAAAGTGGATTGTTGAGAATTTCCATCGGGGTTAAACTGCCAGATACGGCTGCCGTGTATATCCTCAATAATGCTCCAATATCTCGATTCAGCAAGTTTCCACCCGATACTACCAATTGGTGAACTGATGGCATAATCTATGCCTAGATCTGCTATTTTTGTCGCATTATCATACTTTATTGCTGAGGTGGCCAAGGGATGTATCGATTCGTCAATCAATAATAGCCCGAGCGTCGGGATACTGGTAGTTTGCATGCCGCTTGGAATATCGTAAATGTGCCCCCAGTGATTATTCTCAGTGTAAATGAGGCTATTAGGCGGTAAGTCAACCAATGCTTCACGGATTGCTAAATCACCATCAGTGACTGGTCGTAACTCGTCATGATTAGCAATGCTCGCCGTGAGTATATTTGCAATGATTACACCGACCAACACCGATGCCGACAACATCTTACCGATTTTTTCATTGACACTTGGATCCCAATTTATGGATAATAGTCCGCGTTTGGATTCGAGAGAATTTAGCCCGGTCGATTGGCTAAACCATAATGCTGATAACGCGGCGAGAGGAATATGAAATGCGTGCAGGCCCATTGAATAAAGGGTGTAGGATAGTAATGATAGAACGGGAATATTCTGTAAACCTTCGATTAAATGGATGGCAGTTAGCACCCACAACATTGCAATCCATGAGACAATCATTCTACCTTCAACAGTACTCCTTAATTTCCAACCGGCGAAGGCCGAAAAAATCAACAATATTCCGTTGTACGTGAGCATTGGTCTACCGCCTTGCCAACCATACTCAGCAAACACCGCCTCATCCAACATTCGAGGTGCAAGGAAAACCACGGATATAGCTGCTGCAATGGTAATTAAGACTGCACAAGCCAGTAGTAATCGTTGAAAGTTCTCACTATATTTGGCCCGGAGACTTAAGCCAATAATCACGTGAGCAATCATCAGTAAGCCAAGATAGATTGCACCGGTAGGGTGAATCAAAGATACACAGGATACCGCGATTATGAATCCGGTTGTGTGATGGGTGCCGCGACTTGAAGACGGTCGGAGCAAAACCAAGAGCCCCACAACTAGGCCAAGTTGACTCGCGACAGTTGGATAACCAGAGTCATAGGTTTTGGCGAACAATCCAAATCCTAGTGCGATGGTTACGAAGAATTGACCACCAGCACCGTGGTGATCCATGGCGCCTGCTGCGCCGACAATCAAAACTGCCAGTGTATAGTGTCCCAACATAAATACCGACTTACCAGAATCAATTTGTACGGTTTCTGCCAACCAACTCGCTAAAGCTGGAAACGCTGGGGGATAAGTCCAGGAACCCTCGTTAACTCCGGATAGAATCATGTTCCCGTTTTCGGTTATTTGACTAGCCAACACAGCGAAACCAATCCAATCCACACCGAACGGCAATTTTTGTAGTACTGGTAACAATAGAATTCCACCACACAAGATAATTCCAATGATGCTGCCAAATCTATACCGATTTGATTGAAACCATTGTTGGGTAGCAACCTCGTCCGAGATATCCTGGTCATCGTTTTCCAGTATCATTCCATGCATTGCAGCCTCAAGTTTCTGCCACTGAGTCAAACCTTTTTCGTCATTTACACGTCGTTTTAAGTGAGCAACTGACAAGACGTTAACCAGTAAAATTACTGCTGAGGCTAGGCCCCAAGTCCACAGACCACTAAGTAAAACCAGTCCGCATGTACCATAAACCAATAGTAAACCTAGTGCGGGTGTCAGCATTGCTTTGCGCCACACATCTGCCGAACCATCGAGAACTTTACACAGTGCATAACCGGGAATTACGCTTATGGCTAGAAGCACAAGTACAGCCACAAACATAGTTCGCCCTAAGGGGGGTAGGTCTTGACTTTTCGGCCAATAATCAAAAATATCTTCCTGTTAGCCATGTCATGGCTGAGTCTGAGTCGCTGTTTCATCCAATAGTTAAGTTACCTGATGAGTACTGGGTATTCGACTTTACCAAGCCGGCTAGGGAAGCGTGGCAATGTCCATTTGATTATCAAATTGGTAGGTACGATGAACATCGCCCAGGGATGTACACAACGGAGATCTTTGGTGGTGAGCGAGATTTACATGTTGGCTTAGACATTGGGGCGCCGGTTGGTACCGGAGTTTATGCATTTGCTGACGGTACGGTATACAGTATGGGGACTAACCCCGAACCAGGTTCATATGGACCCACAATCATAACCGAGCACATGGTTAGTTTGCCTAAATCAGTAGGTTCTAATGAGTTGTCACCGGCTGGGAAAATATGGGTCTTGCATGGGCATCTATCAACCGAATCGCTTGATTTCTTACAAGTTGGTGATGAGATATCTGCTGGTCAAAAAATTGCAGCAATTGGAAACGATAAGGAAAATGGCGGCTGGCCGCCCCACATTCATATCCAACTGGCACTCCAACCACCACCAAAGAACGACTTGCCAGGTGTCGTAAAACTATCCGATCGAGATACGGCATTGAGGCAATATCCAGATCCTCGGTTAATCGTTGGGCAGGTATACTGAGTCAGCAAAATTAGTTTTTGTTAGCAAGGAATTTCTTTAGTGAGTTTATTGGGCCGATTGCCGAAGGATCTTTACCATGGGTAAGGCCCAATGCAATCGATAACCAATCCATAATTATGCACAGATGTAATAGGGCTTCCAACAATGTCTCGCCCTCTCCATGGATTCGCCAAGCCATATCACTAGGTGTGTGGGCAATCATCCAGTCTAGTCGGCTCATGACCCTCGAATTCATACCGTCCCAAGTAAGAAATAAAATCACATTCTCTTCGACGCTAAAGTCGGCATCTTCTCCAACTCCCCCCCAAGCAACGCTCTCATTATGATTCATTTCCGGAAAAATACCGATTCTTGCGAATCTAGCAGCGTTTTCATTTAATTGATTTTTGAAGCGGTTGAGGGCGGGCGTGATTTCAGTTGGTCCAAGCAGGGCAATTGGTTGCCGAGCCATGCATGAAATTAAATCAACAACATCAGTATCAGCATTGTTGATGAAATCATAATCATGGACTATTGACTGGAGCCGGTTTAACATAGCCGTATCATCAATTTCACCCGGCAATATGCCAAGATTGCGAAATAGGGCCAGCTGACGAGCAAAAATATGACCAAACGCCGACCGGGGTGGCTGGCCTCCAACGGACGGGATGAAGTAACAATTGTAGTGTAGCTCGGCAAGTCCAGATAAAATTCCTCCCGTTGATATTACAACTACGGTAGCCCCTAATTTGAGGGCGGTCTCAGTTGCTGCAATCACTTCCTCAGTATTACCACTATGCGAGGTTGATAATACAAGCCAGTGGTCATTCCACCAAGAGGGTAACACATAATCTCGCTGAACGATTACTGGGACCTTGCCGGCTTCATCACACAGTGCTGCGAGAAAATCTCCTCCAGCCGCAGAACCTCCCATCCCTAGAGCGATAACTCCCTGCCACTGTCTATTGCCTAATTCTTCCATCCATGGATATCTTTCGGTGGTGACATTGTTCAAGCCCCTCTTAATGTCCTCAACAAAGGCCCTGGTGAATCCGATCATGTCCTCACTATCTAGCGACGCAGCTAACTCAGTGAAGTTGACATCCGCCATCGTATGATGGAGTTGCTCATACTTTTTACTCTATACTACTATTTTCGTCAATTGCCATGCTATGCAAAGCAATCCACTCGCCGTCAATACGAGCAATTCTAGCATTAATTTTACCCGCATGGTCCCATGATAATTTAATTGAAGCCATTGTCCATGTGGTGGGATCGAGGAATTCCCCAACTGATGAGTCCTGATTGATCAAATCGACCACTATATGTTCTGACATTCGGGCTAAGACTTGTGAGGATTCCAGATCACGCCAACTTGCACCGGTTCTCTCCTGACGATCCACGCGCTCCACAATCGCTCCGTCCTTAGTCCACGAGGCAGGGCGCCACAGATTTTCTCGCCACCTTATCACATCACCTAGCTCATATCCGGGTTTTCGGTATAATAGTGTCAATCTTGTAACGTCTATGCCATCCTTCCGACCAACGGTAGAGTTTGTTTCAACAACCTGTCCTCCATACTCTTTGGTAAGATGTCTACCCCATGCACGAGCAAGTCCTTTACTGCCCATAACAACATCATATCCGCCTGTTACTGGCCCTTCGTTGGTGATGAAAAACATTGGATCGTCGGACAACGATTCTTTCACTGTATCCAGGGTTGCGCGTAAATTTTCATACTCATTTTCGCTCAATTTCCGGCCGCTAGAGCGTAATTGAACAGTTGCTTCATAATAATTTCCGGCCTTCCTGGTGCAAGTTAAACACACACCATTTGCCATTCTAGCCCGCATAGTGTAAGTCTCTTGGAACAGTAATGAATCAATAACACCCTCAAGTTGTAGATGAATTAACGTGTGACGGTCAGAGACCTTTCTAGTTTCATAGGCGATGCCAATGTCTTCAGCATCGACATGAAATTTCAGGTTTCGCTGAATTAACTCATCCCACACTTCTTCTTCGGTAATGTTGACCCATTTGCCCTGTAACTCGACGATATCACATCGAGCGCATCTCACCCAGGGGACATTTTCTGGGACTTCAGCTAATTTCACCCGTTTTCTAAAGCATGGCTCGCACATGCGCTCGCCAAATAATGGCGGAGGTGCACCACACACCAAACAGAAATCTTCACCTAATCCTGACACATCATCACAGTCCAGTTGTAATCATTTTTCGGTTTTAATCGGTCTATTTCATGATTGCTCAGATGAGTCGATAGCGGCAACAGAATCAGCATCAGTTGACTTAACCTTGAGCGATTGTTCCATCGCTTCCAGTCTTTGTTCCATATTTCTGCTTCGAGATACCACAGTCCAGGTCCAAATAGCAAGACCAAATATCATGCCGAGGTAAGCGATTGATAGGTAGGTTTTGTCGTCCATTCACTCACCGTCCAATTCCTTTTGCAGCCGCTCCAATCGTTGCTCAAATTTGGTAATTTCCATCGAAGTGAGGATATGACCGATAATCAATGTGGTGAATGAAATAGCGCCAATCAACAAAACCAACCCCATCTCGCTAGATATAGAGCTGCCCTCCTCACCAGCAATCACGGGGCCTGGATGACGAATCACCCAAATCCTCGTTGCGACATAGGTTAGTGGCACGAGGACAAAACCATACAATCCAAATGTCGAAAAGGTGTCTCTCGTCTCAACCCCATCCGGTTGGCTCTGCCGTCCCAAGACTAGGAATAATGCTAGTAGTGTTAACAGACCGAATGTATTGAGTCTCCAGTCTTCCCAATCCCATGGAGTACCCCATTCAGCAGCGCCCCAAACACATCCAGACCAAACTGCCATCAAGCCGCATGCGAGGCCAGCCTCGGAACCAGCGATGTGCATTTTCCAGCCAATTGAACTGCGTTTGAAAAACCATAGTGCGGACCCAACAAATAGAACTGCGAAGGCAATAAAAGCAGCCCACGCTGCTGGCACATGCCAGTAGAATATCCTTTGAGATTCTGGTGACTCGAACGCGTTTATATTAACACTTGGGGCCCAATTAAATGCCAGAAAGAGGGTAATCATCAAACCGAGAAAGCCGCTTGCGAGAATAGCCTCGTTAGCCTTGACTCGCATACTATGTGCTCATGAGTCTCCTTATTGAAGTTGAAGGTCACAATTTTGCACAATAATCAACAATTATTCCCCATGGTAATATTAGGATGGGGGTTAATAATCTAATGAAAACAGCATTGCTGCGAGCTAGTCTAACAGTGCTTAGCTGTAGAAATCGAACTGCGAATGAAGTCGTGAGCGTTATCAATCCACCAATTATGACCACCTGGTAATCCACCGATTGTATGAAAATCTGCATTGCAATGGTGGTAATTAGGATGCCACTCAGCAGACTCTCAAAGTAGGAATTAGGCACATTATTTCGCTGCGCTCGCCACCAATCTATCGCTCTTTGTTCCTGTAATATCTTGAATACAGAATCACCAACTAATCCCATGCCGAATGCAGGTGCAAGGGCAAAACCCATGAGTATCAATTCATTATCTGAGAGTGTAAGAGGGTCGGCAATCGACAATAACGTACCCATTATCAGTAGAGCGGCTAACCAGTTGGTTTGCAGTGAAACAAGGGTATCAAAGTTTAGTTGCCAACCAATTTTAGTCATCAGAAAAGAGTGCTGCGCCGTGTCTGACTTTACCTGCCAGGTGGCATTATGATTCGGTTGTTGAATACTTGATGCATCGAAGTTGTACAATCTTGTTGCACACTGACGGAGCCTAGAGTCATGGGAAGCAATCACTATAGCGTGACCTAGGTTTCTCAGCATGTGGATATGTTCAATTAGACAATCCACCGAATCGTCATCAAGCCCAGTATCGGGCTCATCAAGTAGAATTAGTCTACTATCTTCACAAACCATTCCAGGTAACAGACCACTAATTACGGCTACTTTTCGTTGCTGTCCGCCAGAGAGATGAGCGATCTTATCATTGCGCCGATTGGCAATTTTGTATGATTCAATTATCCCGGTTAAATCGAGCGTGCGGTTTGACAATGCTAAGACGTTGTTCAAACGTTGCTGAACAGTTTGGCTTGGAATTAGACAATTCTTCTGCAGCGTCAGGCCGAATGATTTCGGTGGCTTTATTCTCCTACCTTCAGCGTCACAGACTACTGCGCCGTGATGTCGAACACTGCCGCTCTCCATCGGCAGCAGTCGCGCTGCGGTTTCGATAATAGTAGATTTACCGACCCCGTTTTCACCTTCCAAGAGGATACATTCTCCCTGGTTTACAGTTAATGAGAAGTTATCCAGAACCACTCCCATACCACGCCGAACAGTCACATTGTCCAACTGTAACACGGGGTCTGCCATGGTCTAGCGATTGGCTGAACAGCAATGAATGCTACCATTTTGTCGTAACCCTACACTAGTTCAAAAATGGTTAGCTTCATGCCCCACCATGGCGGCCCAATTTACGCAGTTCAGCGTTGTTGAGAGTTGTCTATTTGTGGTATGGTTGCTCGCAATATTATGGCCATTGGTTTATTCGTACCGTCACAAAACCTCATTCGCCCTTTCAATGACTGTAGCGTTGTTGTTAGGATATCTAGTTCAAGTCGTATGGTCGCTCATGTACAATTTTGACTTAGTATCGCAGTGGCTGTGGGAAGATTTGTGGATGCGACCAAGTGAAGCAAAATCACCCTCTAACTGGGTCACTTTTGTTTCTGCAGGATTTCTTCATAGTCAGTTTGATGCGACTCACGTTTTGAGTAATATTCTGGTAATTTCACTAGTCGGAATACCACTTGAGCAGCGTCTTGGGTGGCGACGATTTACCGCGATATATTTCATCAGCTTGATTGGTGGCTCGATTGCCTGGGTGCTGTTTAATTTTGACTCCTCTCGACCAGCATTGGGTGCTTCAGGTGCAGCGTTTGGATTATTTGGCGCGTATCTAGCAGGATGGCCAAAAGATGAGATTCCGTTCCCACTGATACTCATTAGGAAATGGCCAGTATTTTACCTGGCTTTGATTTATTTTGCTCTAGAAGTTGTTAGAGCATATTCTATTTATGGTCTAGACCGGCCTAGTGATGTTGGACATATGGCACACTTGGGTGGCTTCATCCTTGCATATGCCGTGTTACCATTGGTCGCCAAGGGTGGGCCAGTTCCGTTGGGCATAGAAGATGGCGGGCCCTCATCCTCAAGTGAGGTAATCAATCGGCTGCGCCGTATAAAGACCCAAATGCGCGACCTGTCGGAGGTTGGAAATCCTTGGGAATCTCAAGGGTATGAGTTGCCGAGAAACCTCAGGGAACCGGTCAAGAGTTTGATGGAATCTAGTGATGAGCCAGAAACAAGGCAGGCTTGGATGGAGCATATTGGAGATATGTCATCATGCCCTAGCTGCGGTAGTAAATTGGGAGTTGTTGAGCGTTCTGACGGTCCACACTTACAATGTTCTAACAATCCTGAACATTTCAACTGGCCATAATTTCCCCAAACCCCCTAAGGGGGTTGGGGAAGGGTCGAGAAAAGGATACTATCAAAACATGGTTAAGTCTCAGGTTAGATGTTCAAGGGGTGTCTATCAATGAGTTCAGTCATGGGTTTGCGTCGTTCAGCGGTATTAATTACGCTGATATTTTTGTTAGCAAGCCTCTCTGCGGTAGCGACTTCGACAGCGCTGACTACCGAAAATAAGCCCCTTGCCGTGGAGCAGCAAACACATACTGACCCAATTATGGTTGAGGGACTGCCGCCGCTGATGTGCGGTGAACAGTTGTGTGAAAGGCCGTTGAGATTGGACATGCGTGGCAACCTGCCAGCGTCAGAGCAAGACGGATGGTGGCTAAGTTACGGACCAGATCTGGACTGGAATGGCATGGATGACAGGCTACAACGAGTATTGGCAGGCTCAGAATCAATCTCTCCAACAGCGATCATTGGTGATGACGGCATGCGAACAGTAGCGATAGTTGTTGATTATGCATGGCATCCAACCGATGCTGATGTCACTGAGCTAAGGACAGTTTTAGCTAATCACAACTGGGTGGGTGAAGAATCAGGGGCCTGGTTTGATCGGCCAGAAAGTATTGATTCAATCGTCGTGGACAAAGTACCGGTGAGTTCGTTGATGGACATATATCACCTAAACGGCGTGGTAGTGATTGAGATGCAGAATGTTATGGTGCCAAACAATGACATTGCAGGCAAGGCAACTAGAGCAATGCCGTCAGAGGTTTATTCCGAGACTGCATATGAAAGAGGATATTCTGGTGATGGCATTGTCATTGCTGTACTTGATACGGGCGTCGATAATGAACACCGTTCACTAAATGATTTTGATGACCAAAACGATGCCCCAGACACCGACCCATTATCGTATGATGACCACAAATGGGTTGCCGGATATGATGCAACATCTGCTGCCGCTAATCCAGACGGATCGCAAGATCCAGACGATGGTCAAGGTCACGGCACTCATGTTGCCGGGTCCGCTTTAGGTACCGGCGATTCCTCACGAGTGCACGTTGGTACCGCTCCCGGTGCCTACTTAGTTGACATCAAAGTATTGACCGATGCTGGTGGTACGAATTCGCAATATTCGATAAACGGGATTCAGTGGATGATAAACAATGCTGAAACTGATTGGGGACATAATTCCTCAAGTAGAGGTATACAAATTGGCTCAATGTCCTTTGGATCACTTTCATCACCATTAAATCCCGGTGATGAAGGAGATAACGGAACTGGAGGCGAAGCGCGCTTGATTAACAACGCCACAGAAAATGCCGATATTGTTTGTGTTATTGCAATGGGCAATGATGGCTCAAAGCGCGTACCATCGCCGGCAAGTGCTGATTTGGGTTTTGCTGTGGCGTCAGCGTCTGACTTTGGTACGGTTAACCGAACAAACGATGGCATCTCAAGTTTCTCTAATTTCGGGCCACGCCTCGATGACGGAGATGACAATGAGTGGGATGAACTAAAGCCCGATATTGCCGCTTATGGCTCGAACATCATTTCGGCAACTGCAGCAACCGGGACCTCATTCCCAGGGGCACCACGTCCAGAGGCAGATGCCGATTATGATGAAAAAGACGGCACTAGCATGGCAACTCCAATCGCCTCTGGTATAGTTGCCCTAGTGCGTGAGGCGGCACCATCATTGAATGCATTTGAGGTAATGGATGTAATTCGTAATTCCTCCGAAATAAGAGATAAACCAGCAAATACTGTTTCAGATCGGTGGCATGAAAAGTGGGGCTTTGGTTTAATCGACGCTTCTTGTGCCATCGATTTAGCGCTAGATCAACCGTGTACTGCACTAGAAGATACCGGAGTTGTCGCACCACCCCCAAGCGGTAACGGAACTGGAGATTATGTCTCCATCGAGCAACCAACCAATAACACTTGGTGGCTAGAGGGTAATACGGCAACAATTTCAGGAACCACAGATTTCCCGTCAGGCGAGCAGTTTAATCAGGTTCAGATCCGCATCGCTCAGTTCCTAGAATCTGGCACTGAGCGGGAACTTAAGCCTTGGACAATCGCAGGTGGAGATATTGGGAACTGGACTCTAAATGTAAATATCTTGGAGGACTGGATTCAGGCTGATGAAGAGTACGTTATTGTAAGTGTGAAGTTGTATGATACTGATACTGAGGCGGAATCAAATATCGATTTCAGAGTGATAAACCTGGCCCGCATGAAAGTCACAATCGCAAGTCCAAACGTAGGTCAAAGTGTCAGTGGTTTGGTCGAATTTACCGGCACGGTTGATGGAGTTCAACACGACTATATGGAGTACAAAGTTGACAATGGAGAGTGGGAATTTGCCACTGAATTACCAGACCTTGAGGTAGGTAGCCAGGATTGGTCATACAACTGGGATTCAACGACAGTATCCGATGGGTCCACCCGATTAAGTTTCAGAATGGTGAATGAGTCGGGTGTAAAAACCGATGACATAAGAAGGACCATCGATGTTGATAACATGCCCGCTGCGCCCGATTTCATATTTACCGGAGTAGTAGAAGTCCTAGATGAGGTTGGTTTACCGGTACAAACTGCGGTTGCTGGCTCGATACTCACAGTGCGTTTTACTATCGAGAATGTAGGCGACCTAGATGCTGATGATGTTTACATAAAATTAGAAGCACCAGGTGATAATTCGGATGTGTACCCCTCAGACATAACCATTTCAAATCTCAATGATGGCGAGGAAGCGGAAATTACCCTTTACTGGTGGGCCACAGAGGTTGGTACACATACGGTGACCTTAGCAATAGACCCGTCCGCTAACTACAATGATCCAAACCCTGAGGACAATTCATACAGTTTCCCGTTTGAGGTTGAAGAGCGGCCTGTTGAGCCTACCTTGAGATTCATGCAAGGAGCGTATCAAACTGTACCATTAATTCCTAATCCAGGCCAACAATACACCATCATAGTGAGAGTGGATAACTTAGGCCAGACGGACGCTACCGGATTGACCCTAACGCTTTACGTTGATTCTGGGACCGGATATATTCCATTAGCGGAGGATACTATCACCATCATTCCGGGTTCGGACTCTAGCTCGGGCTATGATGAAGGTAGATTCATCGTGCCGGAAAATTACTCGGTTGCAGGTGGGACTACATTCAAAGCGGTCATGTCGGGCAATGGAGTAGAAACCGAACATTCCGAGCTTAAGTTTACTGTAGTAGTCAATGAGGTTGGTCTTGATTCACCGGTCAGGCTTAATTTACTGTCGGGAGAGCAAATAATTGATTTCGTCGGCATGGAAGAAAGTGGCTTATTATTCACCACAGTTGACGGTGAATTGCATGTTCGTACGGTGACTGAATCTTCATCGGGGGCATGGGCGACTTTAGCAGACGTCAAATTAGCAGATTCATGGGCAGGTGAATTAACCGCAATTTTACGGGATGATGGTCTTGTCCATGCTGCATGGACGGAGAATGTTCTAAGTCAGCAAGGCTACTTCCTGTCCCACATTGCGATGACTGCGATCACATCTGCTGGTGAGACAACAGAAAAACAGACACACATGACCGCATTGAAACTTTCAGAGGGCCGATATTGGGGCTTAGATATGGCTAAAAAAGGCGATCGAATTGTACTAGCAGGATATCACCGGGACATTGCTACAGGCGGGTCATACAACGATATCACCTCTATTTTTGTGTTGATGTCCGACACTCCACACATCCAAAGTTCGTGGAGTTCAAGTTACATATTATCCAATATCGATATCAAACCATCACAAGGAGACTCCCTAGCCATCGACATCGGCGAGGAGAACATGCACATTTTGTATCAAGAACTGCGTGATGACGTAACTGGCATCGATCGTGTAGGATTGATGTACGCGCACGGCAAAGAGTGGCTTCCATCATGGTCATTCCAATATTCGGTCGGCGATTATGCCTCAAACGCTCAACTTGAGGTCTACCAGAGAAACGGTCGTGATGTACTTGCAGCAACATGGGTAGAAGGGTTTGGTGGCGAATCAAAAATAGCATATGTAATCACCGATAATTCGTGGTCTGCAGATGAACCAGAGTTCATGGTCGCTGCAGGTGTAACAAATCTCGTAATGTCATCGTATGAAGATAGAATTTCACTAATTTATGATGAAATAAATGTCTACGGTCCAATGACGCGCTATGGTATAGTAGACGTTGAGGAAAATGAATTTGTGCTATCAAACTTGATTACTGAAGGATTTACCCTTGGATACGCTACGACAAACGAGGAGTCTATCACGCTTGTTTCATCTAGCAGCGGTTCATTATCTTTCAAGACCATAGTTTCGCTAGAAGCAGATGATATAGTCACCAAAGAGAAGACCTTCTTGGAAACCCTACTTGAGCCGTTGCCGGGCGATGAAACAACTAAGGCAGCCATCCTTATTGTTACTGTGGCAACTATCTCGCTTATCTTCCTCTATCTTGTAGTTTCACTTCGAAGAAGCATACGCGAGGATGAATTGCAGGTTGTATCAGCAACATTAGATAGCGATGAAGACGATGTTGAAATTATGGTGGATATAGAGGAAGACGATGGGACCGCTATGGCAATAAATATGGACGCTGAAGAATTAGTCGTACAGTCAGTTGTTGTTCCAAAACTCCAAGCTGTCGTTGAGCCTGACGAAACCTTGGAGCAGGCCTTAGCCGCTAAAGCGGAATCCGGTGAGGGTAACTCAAGGCTTGAACGTAGGATGAAGCGTAAGCAGCAACGTGAAATGGTAGAAATGACCGAGCAAATGATTAGCAATCTGCCACAACCGCCAATTGATACCGCACCACCGACAACTGCTGAACTCCCATTGCCGGATTTACCGAACCTGCCTCCTATGGGTGCTCCTGGTTTACCAACTATGCCAATGCCAAACATGCCAGTTCCGCAGAAAGAAGCTAATTGCTTGGAATGTTCGGCAAAGTTCACCATCAAAGATTTGCGTCTGACCAAAGTGCAGTGCCCGGTATGTGACGCAGTCGTAGAATTGTAGGTGACGGCATGTGTGGCATTTTTGGATACATGGGCCCTAAACAAGCGGCTCCAATCCTCATGGAAGGACTACGTAGGTTAGAATACCGAGGTTATGATTCATCGGGCATTGCGTTAAAAAATGGTGAATTTAGTATTTACAAGAAAACTGGCAAAGTTGCTGAATTACAGTCAATTCTTCCAAATGTATTGCAGGGAAATTTAGGAATTGCTCATACTCGATGGGCTACCCATGGTGGAGTCACCGATCCGAATGCACATCCACATTTATCTGAAAACGGAAAGGTTGTTATTGTTCATAATGGGATTATAGAAAATTCTCGAACTTTGCGTTCACTATTGCAAAAGAAAGGGGTCAAGTTCAACAGTGAGACTGACTCAGAGGTTATTTCCCATATTTTAGAGTATGAACTTGGCAGAGATGACTCTCCAACGGATGCGTTACGGAGGACATTGAGTAAATTGGTTGGTACATGGGGCCTATGTGCTATCTTTCTTGAGCATGAAGTAATAATGTGCGCAAGAAACGGTTCACCGCTAATCATTGGTCAAGGTGATGGTGAAGTATTTGTCTCCAGCGACCCACATGCACTAGTCACCCATACCCAACGCGTCGTATTCATGGATGATGGAGATATAGCCACACTGACAAAAGATGAGATTACCATGAGTAATCTTCGCGGAGAATCATTTGACACAGATATTACGGTTCTTGAAGAGGAATGGCAGGAAGCGGAATTGGGCGAATTTGAACATTACATGCTGAAAGAAATCTATGAACAGCCAGACTCATTGCGTCAATGTATCAGCGGTAGGTTGGACAGGGTACGGGGCAACGGCAGGTTAGGCGGGCTGAGGCTTTCACCCCTTGACTTATCGAAGTTGCCACATGTCAGGCTGCTTGGTTGTGGTACAGCATATCACGCAGCAGAGATTGGCGGGTTTCTGATTGAATCCTTGGCTAGAATACCTTCTCTCGCCCACATCGCTAGTGAATTTCGCACTAATGAACCAGTAGTCAATCCGAATGCTCTACATTTCGCAATTTCCCAATCAGGAGAAACTGCTGATACGCTTTCGGCACTCAAAGAAATACAACTGAAAGGAGGTTCAGTTCATGGTATTGTCAATGTCGTTGGGTCATCGATTGCTCGCCAATGTGGCCAAGGCGTGTACATACATTCTGGGCCAGAGCAAGCAGTTGCATCAACCAAGGCATTCTCAAACATGGTTGCAGCATTAACGATATTCTCAATCCAAGTTGCTCGATCACGCTCACTAAGTAAGGAAAAAGGCAAGGAAATTATCAATGGGCTACAGCAAATTCCACACCTCATTGAAGAATACCTAGCTAATCAAGGACCAATTATGGAGGCTGTAGATGCAGTCAAGAATGCAAAAAGCGTACTTTTCCTGGGCAGAGGTATTTCTGCTCCGGTTGCTAAAGAAGGTGCGTTAAAGCTGATGGAAGTTGCCTACATACCGTGTTTAGCTTACCCCGCAGGAGAGATGAAGCATGGGCCGATTGCCTTGCTAGAAGACGGCAGTCCGGTGATATTTATTGTGCCTAACGACCACGTTAAAGAGAAATCGCGCTCAGCGATTCACGAATGTCGTGCCAGAGGTGCAAAAATCATTTTAATCCACGAACATGGTGATGATATCAGTGAAGAAGGTGACATCAATATTGGTGTACCGAAAGTGAATAATTATCTTTCTCCATTTCTTACTGTACTGCCATTGCAACTAATTTCTTATCACACCGCACTCGCATTAGGCTGTGATGTGGACAGGCCGAGGAATCTTGCTAAGTCAGTTACTGTAGAATAATCACAAAGTGGTAAATCGTTGCTCCTCAGCTTTCCACTTGAATGGTTTATAGCCCAGCATGTGGTTTGTATGGCGCATTTTGATGACGCTCATTTTTCTTTTGACATCGTCGTCCGACCGTTCCATTACCAAATGGATTACACCGTCAGATAGGTAATCTTCAATACCGTATTCACCGAATTGTTTGTGATCTTCACCAGTCATCTCACAAATAAAGAACGAGGTTAATTCGAGTCTTCTCACCGCTTCAAACAGACGGAAAATTTCATCCCGAGGGTTTTCCATCTTAGTCAAGGTAAAGAAAGCTCCAAGTGAATCGAATACTAGTAATTCAAACCCTATCGACTGCCGATAGGAGGTAAGTTGCTTAATCAACTGTCCCATCCAGTCGACCCTATTGCTCATTCCCTGTTCATCCAATTGAACGCGGAGGTCAACTAGATCAATAATTGCAATACGATTTCTTACCCTTGGGTCGTCAACATTCATCCCCATGTTGCTCATGTGGGCTCTCAGTGAATCTTTACCCTGTTCAAGTGTGATGTAAATTCCACTAGTCTCACCGTATAGCACTGCATTATACAGCATTGAAAATGTAAGACTTGATTTCATCGCACCTGAGGCACCAGCAACTAAACAGATGTGGCCCTGAGGGATGCCACCCTGCATATTTTCGTCCAATCCTTCGATGTGGGTAGGGATTCTTTCTAGTCCAGACATTCTGCCACCATTTACCGGATTGTTATCCATCACTTGAATATGTCTCAATTCTGAATATCAAAATAGTAAGGTTGATTGATTGACAAAATCTGTAAAAAATGATGAGGGTTTGGCTGGCATCAGAGTCGACTAGACGAGCCGAAATGATGGCGCAGATATTTCCGAACCTGGTGTGTAAGGGGATTGATTCAGTTAATGAAACCTCAAAGGCTAGTCTAGTGTCGGGTCAAGTGCTGGAAATTTGTCAAAAGAAGGCAGCAGCAGTTAGTATTGATGAGGGATATGACCTCATTGTCGTTAGTGATACAATGCTGCAGGATCCAGATGCTGATACACTAGCAATGGGAAAGGCTGGGGATGCCATTGAAGCAGCCGCAATGTTGCACAGATTGTCTGGCCGGCGACATAGAGTTTGGTCAGCAACTGGGATTTGGCACCAATCAAAATGGGAGTTTCATCTGAATCAAGCAATCGTTGAGATAGCGGAATTAAGCGATGAGGTGCTGGTTGAATTAGTGTTGAGTAATTCTTGGGTTGGTAAAGCTGGAGCATATGATTTGGCGGGTGAGATGAACCCGTATGCGAGGCTAGTGGAGGGGGATGAAGCCACGGTACTGGGAATAGCATGTGATGCAATGGAGCGACTTGTTCAGTTCAGTGATTACGAGGTGTAACGCTCGTAATGCATTGGTATCCGATGCCATGTGTCCATTGACAAAACGAGATCTTTGAACAAAATAATGACCATGTAAACCATCATCGATGTGAGTGCGAAATTTCTCATAAAATAATACACTAGATCAGTATTTTCACCAAGGATGGTTATCCTAAATCCAATCATGAATAGCGATGTAACTCCAATGAAATTGAACGCCAGCATTTTGTATAGCTTGGACCGATTGTGAATGGACTGGTGTAGGTGATCTTTGTGAAGATAAATTCCAGAACCCCATATTGAAAGCATAACTGTGGAGAAGATTAAGGTAACATAGGAAATGTTGATGAATTTTCCTTCATCAAAATTTGGTATTACGGACATTAGCCCAACCACGAGGAAATACCACTGTGCAGAACCAATCATTGCGGAGTGTGGTTGCGGATTTTTACCTATTGCTTTGCGCAGCATTTTAACCGGTCTGGTAGAAATAAAAGCCCAAAAGAAGGGCAGTGATTGGCTAATGTTGGCTAGACTTTCAGTAACCTGTCCCCGCTCGTACATTATGACAGAGAAACAGTGTACTAAAGCAAGAACTAGATAAATTGCCACCACTGGTCGAAAGTCACTGAATTTTACTAGGTCCCATGATAACCTACGATTAAAGTGGGCTAGAATCAGACTCAGGGCGGTGGTTCCCATCAACACAACCACATTGAATGAGAAACCAAACTCCAGGAAACCAGTCTCCTGGCGGAAAATCCAGCATCCTAGAATAACCAACGCCGATACAGGATTGAGCAATGCTGGAACAAGTGCAATGTTGCCACAATTAATGTGTTTCTCTTTGGAATCAAGATGGAGTTTCCAACTTGGCCAAGCGATTGATATCAATCCCCAAGTCAATAAAACCAGTCCTACGGTTACCATCTCAAACATCAGAGATAGATTGTTGGAAAATATTCCCCCCATAATCAGAACTTGGCCGATTATGTTGACAAGCAGATACTGGTTTGAGTGGGTATGAGTGTAAGCGTCACTATCATGGGTTATTGGGAACAAATCAAATGCCATTCCGACTACGACCGACATTAGCCAGCCTAACGAAATCAGTGCAGTTAGGATAAAAGCGATTTCAAGGCGGTAGTTGTCTTGTCTAAAAGAGTAGTCTGATTCAGTGGCTGATAGCCAGGTGACCGTTAGCATAAACGGGATAATCATTACCATTGAGGATGAGAAGTGAGGTATGTAGGAACCACTCAAACCAGAGAATGGAACTTTGAAACGGCCGGCCACATGTAAACGAGGTTAATGTCCCTTTTAAGCAAATTTCCAACAATATGCAAATCACATTAATGGATTTATGCCTAAGTTGTGGTTGCTAATGTCAACGATTACGTCGGTGCCTGGAATCATTAGCAATTTATCTTCTTGATCAAGCGCAAAAACTCCAACTCCAACATCATTAGTCATCATTTTCAGATCTCTGCGGCAGGCATTTTGATGAGAATCCATATGAACAAGCCCTCTCAAATCTACTATTACGGTGTCACCATTCGCGATTCTTTGGGCAATACCTCTGGTAGGTATGCGCTTCATTTCGTCGGGAGCAACATAGCGTAGTGCTCTTGAGGGGAACGACCGCCTTACTTGGGCTTGGACTCCAAGGTCATGGAACGGTTCTCCATCAGCGGTAAGCGGGCCATTCCAGTTAGGCGGTACCGGTACCGAGAGCGGGGTACTGTCTATCTTGGGTAAATCTGTCAATGGTTCTTGGACTGGAGGAACAGGTTCGTTGGTCAACCGAGATTGTGATGTCTCAGGATCATTCGTGAGCGTGGCTTGTTCACCAGATGGGGGCTGTTCATTTCCTACCGCTGATTTTTGTGCGGCATCTGGGTCTGGTAATCCAAAGAAACTCCACAAACTCGCCATTATTCCACGTCACAAATCCAAATCATCCAAAACATCGTTCAGAAGGTTACTTTGGGATTGAGTTGTAGTATCTGTAATTGTTGGTTGATTTTGAACTTGGGGCGCTGAAATGGTCGCAAGGTATTGCTCGCCGTAATATTGCCATTGTTCCATAGTCCAACCTTCAGGTAGTCCAGCTGCAGGGAGTGGCGGTCCCGCATTAGCAATTGGTGCTGAATCAATTATTGGTTCGATTGGTTGCGCTGCTGGATTGTAGGTGGCAGAAGACTCGGGCTGACTTGCATCAGCCTGATATAGACCAAAACCAGCATCGGCACTGGGCGTGTTTATTGGTTCACTAAACTGACTAATCGATGTCGTTGTCAACCCATAATCACCGTATTTTTCTGGTTTAGAACCAGAATTTCGCGTGAATAATAGGAATGCTGCAAGCCCAATTACCACGACAGCAAGTATTCCAATAACCAACGTTCCAACGCCGCCTACAGCATCACTAACCGATTCCAAGAATCCCTCTGCAGGTTTGGCTTTTACTTGGATATCGATGCTGGTGATGCTGCTCTCACCATCATCATCTGTGGTAGTGAGGGTGATAGTCCAACTACCAGGAGGCAAATCATCGATTAACCACTCTGCACCATAGTAGTCAACATCACCAATATTATCGCCGT
>MDTC01152313.1_pt1 | contig 27883 bp, 25 predicted proteins | sample 811181 | NCBI WGS metagenome assembly MDTC01 (sample SAMN05326644, study PRJNA326480) | marine metagenome | isolation source: seawater | place: Pacific Ocean: North | collected 2011 | reverse complement strand
TTGCTTGCACCGTATACTTTTAGGAAGCCATCGAAAATAATTACCTCACCTTTTGCTTCAAACTGGTGTTGAGAGGAGCTTATGGAGATAGTGACGGTGGTTTTCTCGAGTTTTGCTGGTGCCATTTGACTTGCGAGCGTGCGGCGGCGGATAAGGTCGTAAAGTTTTTGGTCGTACTCGTTACTACTCCCCTTTTCTTGGGCGATGTTCGTTGGGCGAATAGCCTCGTGTGCTTCTTGTGCGCTGGCTGACTTTGTTTTAAATTGGCGCACCTGTGAATACTCTGCCCCAAAAGCACCAGTGACGTACTCGGCAGTGGCGGCAAGCGCTTGCTTGCTTAGCACTGTTGAGTCGGTACGCATGTAGGTAATTTTACCCTCTTGGTATAGTTTTTGTGCGCTGGCCATGGTGGCACGAGCACCAAAACCAAGTTTGGCGTTTGCCTCTTGCTGAAGAGTGCTTGTGGTAAATGGTGCGCCGGGGTTGCGGGTGCCTGGGCTTGTAGTGACGTCGGCAACGGTGAAGGTAGCCCCAAGAAGCTCGTTAAGGAAGGCCTGCGCTTCCTCTTCGGTATCAAACCGCTTAGGAAGTTCGGCTTTTATAGAGGTGTCACTATGCGTGAATTCAGCGGTAACTTTAAATTGAAAGGCGCCTTCAAAGTTTTGAATTTCACGCTCACGCTCTACAAGAAGTCGCACTGCCGGTGATTGTACGCGACCTGCCGATTTACCGCCAGGTACCTTTTGCCACACAACGGGGCTTAGCTCGAACCCTACAAGGCGGTCGAGGATTTGACGGGCTTGCTGGGCCTCTACGAGTTGCATATCTACTGAACGAGGGCTTTTAATGGCCTCTTCAATGGCGGACTTGGTAATTTCGTGAAACACAATACGTTTTGTGGTGGTGGGGCTGAGGCCAAGTACCTCGCAAAGATGCCACGCAATGGCTTCACCTTCGCGGTCTTCATCAGTTGCGAGCCACACGTTTTCGGCGGTTTTAACGGCCTTTTTCAGTTCGGTAATGGTTTTTTTCTTTTCAGGGTCTACCTCGTAAGTGGTAGAGAACCCCTTTGCTACATCAATAGGCGGGGTACCGTCTTTCGTTTTTTTGGCGATAGAACGAATATGCCCTACGCTAGAGAGCACAGTGAAGTCTTTACCAAGATACTTCCCAATGGTCTTGGCCTTTGCGGGTGACTCAACAATGACTAAATTCTTTGACATATATATAAGTATACTCAGTGATTCTAAATAAATGCTTAACTTTTATGATGGATATACAATACCCCTTTTGTACCTAATTGTGGCAATCGCACAACGCACAACTGTACAGCATACGGAGGGGGTTTGTAAAGCGACCCCCCTCATAACGACCATCGGTCCCCACCAAGTGGGCGTACAATCCCCTTTATCTCAAGCATAGTGAGTGTCTGCAAGTAAACCTGGGGTGAAAGCATGCTTTGCTGCTGTAGTTCATCACCCTTTCTGACGCCTTTTTTGAGTAGGGTAATAATTAGGTGCTCTTCTGTGGTGTCGCCAAGCGGTTCTGGTGCAGCTACTATATACGAGGGCGCGATACGTTCGAGGATATCTTGAGCCGAGGTTACTGGGTGCGCGCCTTGTTTTAGTAATTTGTTCGCGCCCACTGATAGCAAGCTCGTGATAGGCCCCGGTACGGCAAAAAGCTCCTTGTTTTGAGTAAGGGCGTGTGTGGCCGTAGAAAAAGTACCGCTGCGGTCGGTTGCCTCGGTAACGACAACCGCATCAGCAAGCCCGCTAATAATGCGGTTACGGGCCAAGAAGTGGTACGCCCGGGCATCCTCGCCAGGCGGCATTTCGCTTATGAGAGCCCCGCCTTTTTGTATAATATCGCGCGCCAGCCCTATATGCGCCGTGGGATAGACGCGGTGGAGCCCGTTAGCGAGCACGGCGATAGTCGTACCACCTGCATCAAGTGCCGCCTTATGCGCAACGGCATCGATACCATAAGCAAGACCACTTATAACAGTAATACCCGCTTTTGCAAGGTCATACGCGAGTTGCCGTGTTACCTCTATTCCATAAGGGGTGGGGCGACGTGAACCAACTATCGCCACTGTGGGGCGTTTTTCTGGCAGTGCGCCGATATAGTAGAGCGCTTTTGGTGGTGGGTCGACGGTAGTTAGTATAGAGGTGAACGAGTTGTCTACTATAGATAATCTATTGATTTTTCCTAATTTCATGTTTACCTTTAAAAAAGTATTGACTTAAAGTCAACAAGGTGCTATAATGAAAAACGATTGATACGGCGCACAAAAATAAGACGCTGCATCAAGCACCTTATACCCCCTATTTCTAACGGTAGTTCATTTAATTGTACTGCCAATGTTAGGTAGTGTGCAAGGCGCTTTTAAAGTACCTACCCTCCACTTTTCTAGCTTTGGGTTCATCCCATGACAGCTTTGCACGCTTACTAATCCCTTTAACACCTTTTCACTTGTGGAAAGGCGACCCGTTTAAGGAGATATTCATGGGTGACTATACAGTAGTGGTTGGGACTCTGCGAGGTTCAACCAGGCGCGCATCATCATAGTTATCGATCGCGACGCTTCATCGAATATTCTCTCGGGTGGGTTAAAGGGTAAAATGGCGCCAGGTGATGCCCACCCTTACCTGGCGCTTTTTTATTTGCAAAAATTATTCTATTGTTTCGGCGGGTCCGAAGGACGTTGAGTCGTTTGTGGCACCTTCCCACACCCAGCCATCAAAGCTTCCATCGGCTGGAGCTGTTCGTGTGTCACTTGTGGTAACAATAAACGAGTCGAAATAGGTTGTTGCGCTATTATCGCACGTCTGTAGGCGTAGTCTAATTTGACTTGTGTTGCTTGGCGACGTACCCGTACCACTAATGTATTGGGGTGTGGTAGTAAGATTAAGAGTTTGTTGAATAAACGGAGAGAACCCATCATTATTACGCGCAAATTGCAGGCTCGAGGTGCAACTATTTGAAGTCGACCACGCCCAAAAACCGACACTATATACTTGGCTTGGCTCTGCGTCGAACCGGTAGTTCATTTGTGCTGACCCAACTGGCGAGTCTTTCTGTATAGACATTGCCCAGTTTCCTGTTTGACCTATGCCATTAACGCGCTGCGGGGTGGGTGCTCCGCTGCTTCCCGAAAATGACCAGTCGCTTGTGTTACTTTCAAAACTGGGGTTTGTGACTAAATTGCGCACACAAAGCCCCTTTTGTGTCGAGCCTCTCGTTGAGGTGAAAGCAAAGGCAAGTAATGGATCGCTATTAACTTTTGAAGCTGACACGCAGAAGTCTCTTTGGTCTGCGCCGACAACGTACGTGTAGGCCATATCACTGGTGCTGGTGAGGCCGGTTGCTGTAGTAAAGTTGGCGGTAGTCGGAAATAGGTCGTTATTTTGAGGCCCCGTAGCAAGCACCCTCTTGCCAGCTTGTGAGGCGGTAGATTGATACGCCGATTCGTCGGCACGCTGTTGAATGCCGGTATATGCCACAATGGTAATAGCAGCGAGAATAGCGATCACGACGATGACAATAAGGAGTTCAACGATGGTAAAGCCGGTTGGCCGATTTTTTACGTCCCACACCCTTTCACCTTACTATATATGGCAAAAAACTACAAAAGCTTAGGCGGTATAGCTCGAATGTTCTAGTGAGCCCTCTATGAAACGTTCAACAAGGGGGAGGATAGGGTGCTGTACAAGCTTCTGTAGTGCTTCCTGCTCGGCCTTCGTGAACTGCGAGAGTACGAAGTCAGCATCTTCCATGATATCGCGTCGCTCATTCCAGATGCCGATGCGTAGGCGCCAGTACTGGTCGCCTAAATGGCTGTTGAGGCTTTTGATACCGTTGTTTCCAGCATCACTCCCCTTTTGACGAACACGAATTGTGCCAAACGGCAGCGCAAGGTCGTCGTGAAGTACAAGGAGGTCGTGTGCTGGGTTTACTTTATAGAAATCGACGATTGCTCGAGCGCTGCGGCCGGTATCGTTGTAGAATGAACGCGGCTTTACCAGTAACACTTTTTCGTTGAGTATAGAAAGCTCTGCAATGTCAGCGGCAAATTTATTTACTGTTTTCCAGGGTAAATTCTGCGCTTCTGCGAGCGCATCAAGTACACTAAACCCGGCGTTATGGCGGGTGCGCGCGTAGTTGGCGCCAGGGTTACCCTGCGCAAAGAGTAGCTTCATGCCCCTAGTATACAACTATTGAAAATTTAAGGCAAATGTGCTATAATAAGATATTAGACTAACACTTCGTTTTTCAAAAAGACTTGAGGTGTTAGCGCACCTCAGAGAAAGGGCTTGTATGGCCACCCTAGTTGTATCTCCGTTGTTCGGCGGTTTTTTCGAAATCCCCTTTTGGGTACTGTACCTGGTGCAGTCGGCATTGTTCCTGTTTTTGCTGGTGCTGATTCTGGCTGCTAGCGCAGAGCGACTCAACACGCTCGATAACGACGAGATTAAGATGTATGAAAAGCGGATATCGTTAGCCATCTGCATGGGGGCTGGTCTGGTTCTTGTCGTGGGCGCTTTTGCCTACCTGGTACTCTCCCTTATAGGGGATCCGAGTGAGCAGGCTGTGGCCGTCGTCTTCGTCTCCTACTCGTGTCTCCTACTGGCATGGTTCTGTTGGCACGTATGGGTGTTGCGGACGCACCGTTCGTTTCGTGCGTACTATAGTCTCCCTGTGATACGGGAGCGTACACCTGCTCGTACACCTGCTGCCGACAACTAGGGTGTCGTAGGCTTACGGCTCTACTCTGAGGATTACTCGCCCCTTCGGGGGCGAGTTTTCATTTTATTCGCTATAGTTCGTACTCGTCCTCTTGGGGTGCTTCGGCGGTTGCGGCGGCGCGCTCAGCTTTCTCTCGATTGGCCTTAATTTGCTTTTCATCACGGAAGCTAAACTTGATAGCAGTCCCGGCGAAGTCGAAGGTCTCACGCATAACGCGTTCAAGGTGGCGCTTGTAGCTCCAGTGCAGGAACTTAAGGTTACTGCCGTAAATAACAAACCATGGCGGTGACGTGTCGGTTTGTACCATGTAGCGAAGCTTTGGAAAGGTGTTCTTAAGGCCTGCTGGTGGGTGTGCGGCGACGGTCTTCTGTAGAAGATCGTTGAGTTTGCGTGTTTTGAGCTCTTGGGTGCGGCGTGTGTAAATATCTAAAATGAGGTCGAACAGCTTCGAAACGTTTTGCCCGGTTACCGAGCTGGTGAAAATGAGGGGTGCCCATGGCACAAAATCGAACGTACGAGAAATACGCGGTGCAAGCGCGTCGCGGGTGTAGGCGTCTTTTTCAATAACGCTATCCCACTTGCTTACCACTACCACAAGTCCCTTGCCTGCTTCATTGATGATACCAGCAAGACGCTGGTCAAGCTGGGTGTTGAGTTCATTTACGTCCATAAGAAGAAAACAAATGTCGCTTTCTTCAATGGCTTGAAGCGTACGAAGTACACTAAACTTTTCAATTCCTACTTCTTGCTTACCTTGGCGGCGTACCCCGGCGGTGTCGAGTAGTTCGATATATTCACCCTTATATTTCACCTTTACGCGGTTAATGTCACGGGTAGTACCGGCAATGTTGGCTACAAGCGCTTGTTGTTTACCTGCAAGGCTGTTGAATAGGTTGCTTTTACCAACGTTTGGGCGGCCAATAAGAGACACACGGATAGCGCTGTGGTCTTGTTCGGTTTTTGCTGGAAGAAGCTCCGTAAGGCGGTCGAGGGTCTCAGTAATACCCTGGGCGTGCTCGGCACTGGTTGGGATGATGTCCTTGATGCCAAGGCGCTTGAATTCATCCCTAGGCAAGCTGCCAGCAAGGTCGGCTTTGTTGATGAGGAGGATAACCGGTTTGCGGCTTTTGAGAGCCTTTTTTGCAACAATGCGGTCTTCATCGCCCACGTATTCGGTGCTATCGACGACAACGAGGATAACGTCGGCGGCATCGGCGGCTTCGGTGATTTGATCTTGAATAGAGGCTTCAAATTCGTCGTTGGGGTCTTTTAGCCCGGCGGTGTCAACGAGCCAGAAATTGTGGTCGCCGTAGGTTACCCTACCAAGAACGCTGTCGCGAGTAGTGCCGGCTTCTTTTGCGACAATTGCCTGCTTGGTTTTCACGAAACGGTTAAAAAGCGAACTTTTTCCTGCGTTCGCGCGGCCAATGATAGCAACGGTAGGTAATTTTGAAGCCATAACAGAGGTAATTTTAGCATAGTTTTGGGAATTTTGCGAGCGTAAGCAGGATGAATACGGAAAAGCAAATCGCCCCACGACATGTGGAGCGGTCTGCTCGACACATGCCATGAGGCGCGTATCAGTTTGTTGGAAAGAGTTTGCTGTGTATGTATACTTGGAGTCGTATCGTTATCTCTTCTCAGTAACAGCGTAAGCACCTGGTGGCATACCTTCGAGCGCATAGGCGCCAAACTTCGTTCGGTGTAGCACTGTAACCTCGTAGCCGAGTGCTGCAAAGGTGCGCCGAATCTGTCGGTTGCGGCCTTCGTGCATGTGTACTACCCAAGTGGTGCGATCATCGCCTTGCCGCTCAAGCACAAGTTTGCTTGGGCCATCTTCAAGCATGACGCCGTAGTCACTGATCATTTGCTGATGGAGCGGTTCGAGCGGCGCATTGAGCGTTATCTCGTATTGTTTAGTTTTATGGAACTTGGGGTGTGTCATTTCGTAAGCAAAGGTACCGTCATCAGAAAGAAGCAGTACGCCACTACTGTCTTTATCAAGTCTTCCAACAGGTTTCAAGTGATGAAGTTTCTTTGGAATAAGGTCATAGAGCGTCGGAAACTCACCCTGCTGTTTTCGTGACGACACGTAACCTACAGGCTTATTGAGGAGCATATACGTGAAGTGCTTTTTTGTTTGGATAGGTTTTCCGTCAACCGTAACGGTGTCGGTTGGGAGTATGCGGTCACCAATTATTGCCAGGGTACTGTTTACCTGTACCCTTCCTTTTTCAATATACCCATCAGCTTCGCGTCGTGAAACGCCAAGATGAAATGCTAGATACTTATTTAAACGCTCTTCCACAATACGGATAGTATAGCAGTTTATGCTGCTGGAGGGGGTGTTGGTGGTTGGGGCGGTGCAGCGGCAGGGGCATCGTTAAGTGCTTGTTCCATTTGTGCAGCGACTGAAGGCGCTTCAAGGGTAGGTTCGGGGCTTATTGGCTGAATAACGCGGTCACCAAGCGAGGCTGGTGCCGGTGTCGAGAACGGCGCCGTTGGTTGCGGAAGTGGATCAGCTACCCCTGGTGTAGGGGTTGGCGGTGTTGTACCGGGGGTTGACATGGTAGGTTGTTGCCCAAGGGGGTTACTTGCGGGCGGCATAACCTGTTGAGCAGCTGGTGCGCCTGGTGCAATTGGTGCTGGCGCTACAGAAGTTGGGGGTATGGTGGATTCAGGACTTGCAAATTGTGGTGCGGGAGCGGGCGGCATAGGTTGGGTTGGCGCTGCGGCCGGTGCCGGTGACATTGGTGCTACTGGATCTGGTGCGGATGTGGGGGGCTCGACAGGTGCTGGGGCTTCAACACTTGGGGCTGTTGTCGCTTCAGGCGCTGATGGTGGAGTTGGATCTGGAATAGGCGCTGGTGTGGCGGGGGCGCTTGGCGCTGCGGCCGGTGCTGCAGCTGCTGGTGTAGGTGTCGGTTCTGGCGTTGCTGCCGGGGCCGGAGATATGCCATCAAGAGATATAGTTGGCGGGCTAACTGGCGCGCTTGGTGGTGTTTGAGGTGCAGGCGCTGCTGGGTCTGGTGCAGGCGCCGGTGTTTCTGTAGGTGTTGAGGGTGTAGCAGGTGCTGCCCCGGCGGCGCCATCGCTCAAGACATCATGCACGGTACGCACGACGTCCTCAATGCCCACCTGGGACTTTACAAGGTACCGGTCGGCGCCGAGGGATTCGCCCCGGGCACGTTGGTCATCGCTTGAAAGCGCGGTCATCATAATCACTTTTACATCTTTGGTTTCACTGGTGCTCCGTAAAATATCGAGCATGTCGAAACCGCTGATTTTCGGCATCATTACATCGCTAACAATAAGGTCGGGACGTTCTTTAATAGCTAGTGCCAGGGCTTCTTCGCCGTCGCCCGCCGAGACAATCTCGTAGCCTTCGGCCATAAGACGCACCCCATAAATCTCGCGGAGGCTTTTGTCATCTTCAACTAATAGAATCTTTGCCATAATTACCTTTATTTTACCTAACTCTTTTTAAAATTACCATAGTGCTTGTGGTTATTGCCGTTGTCCGTTTTGTTCGCGTTGCTGTTTGGCCATTTCTTCAAGTTGACGAACTCGCTCGGCAATTTGGTCACGGCTTAAACTTTCACCCCGAGGGACGGTTGTCGCCGGCTTAACCGCTGGCTGTGCTGTAGGGGCGGCTTGCGGTGTGGCGGGAGGCGCTGCTGCGACTGGTGTGGTGTCCGGGGTGAACGCAACTGGTTGTTGTGGTGAGGGTTGTTGAGCAGCCTGGGCGATTTCTTGCTCTTGAATTGCCTTTAATTGGGTGGCTTGCTGCGAGTCAATACGAGGGAGCTCTACGAAGAATGTACTTCCCTGCCCGAACGTGCTCTCTACCCAAAGCCGCCCCTGCATAGCTTCGATAAGGCGTCGACTTAAATATAACCCCAACCCTGTGCCACCAATTTCTTGTCGGTCTTTATTGTCTACACGGTAGAATTTCTGGAAAAGATGCGGAATATCCTCGGTAGGAATACCAAGGCCAGTATCTTTAATACTTACTAGTACCTTGTCATCGGTACCAGTAACATCTACCTGTACCCCACCCTTTGGGGTGTATTTAATGGCGTTTTCTATAAGGTTATCCAGCACTTCGCGAAGATGGTCGTTATCAAGATTTACATAATACATAGGCATAATCTTCTTTTCAGAATCAATCCCGCCGGGTACGTAGCTAAGGGTTAACCCCTTTTCGGTAGCTTTTTGCATGAGTCCCTGTACGATTGTTGCAGTAAAGGTGGCGACGTCAACAACCCGGGGGAGGTTGGACATTCGCCCATCTTCGGACTTCGAGACATCAAGAAGGTCTTGGAATAACCGGCCAAGGTGCTGGGCGGCTTCATGGGCTTTCATAATAAAGCCCTGGGCACGAGCATCGATCGTAGCGGTTTGTGGGTTCATCGCCAGGCCAAGATAGCCTTCAATAGAAGCTACCGGAGTACGCATTTCGTGGCTGGCGGTACTAATAAACTCGGCTTGTTCGCGCTCTTCGGCGCGCTCTTTCGTGACGTCACGAAACACCATAATCGCCCCCGATCCCATTTCACCAATAGGCGAAGCTGCAAGTGCGATAGAAAGTTTTTTCCCTGATTGGCTGACGGCGATAAGCTTATTTCCCCTCGCCTGTTGATTCGTATTAAGTACCTGATCAATTGGGTCGTTTGCCGGGGTGAGCTCCTTTCCCTGCTCGTCGGTAAGCTTTAGGATAGATTTGTAATTAAGCATTAAGGCATCTTGCTTTCCCCAGCCAAGCATTTCTTGAGCAGCGGGGTTAATAAGCTGTATTACCCCTTTGCCATCAATAGCGATAACCCCGTCGCCAATGGCATTAATAACAATTTCTGAACGAGTAGCGACCTCAGATAGTTCGTTGGCGAGGTTTTTAACGTTTTTCTCTACCTTTTCTTCGTATTCTGGCTGATTACGCCATAAGATAAAACCGGCTACAAGGGGCAAAACACTACTTAGTGTAGTGAGGATAACGCTTTGTGTAGTGACACCATTGGTTTCAAGGTACGACCAGGCGACATAAGCACCGGTTATAACGATGATGGGCACCCACCCCGCCGCACCGAAAATGGGCGCGAACAGGACGCTCAGCGCCCAAACGCCAAGGTACGGTGAGGTCGCTCCGCCGGTGCTGGCAATAAGGTATGCTGTAGCGAGAGTAAAGATAGCATACATCCCAAAGGATGGTAAAAACGAGCTTACTTTTTTTGTGATAATTGAAAAAAGTACCCCCGGTATGAACGCAAGCCCTGCGGCGGCGGCAACTAATAGCGGCACCTGCAACTCGCTCGGTATGGCGACGGCACCGCTTGCTTGAAGTCCGTAGATACTGATATATGCGAGCGACACTAACGAAACGGCGATATAGACGCGCCGGTACCAGCTGGTCGACAGACGGATTGGTGTCATGGAAATTTAGTGCCTACCCTTTTAATGCTTACGTTTAGTATGCCGTAAGTGATACGATATTACAACCAGGAGGTACCCACTGTGTGCGCAACGATAGTTATTGTTACCACCGCACCGGTAAGGTAGTTAAGCCACAAAAACCGTTTCCAGCCTTTGTTTGCTTGGGCGGATGTTTTGTTTGTGATAGACAAATCAGGAGTAATATTGAGTACATATAACAGACTAGCAAGCGTGACACCCCAGTACCCTACCCCTTGTAGCGCAATAAGTACTGCAGCGCCAAGGTAGCTTATCCAGGCGAATAGCACCGTTGTTCGAGCGCCAAGTGCTGTAGCGACCGAGCGCAACCCGCCGGCAGTATCGGGTAAAATATCTTGTACTGCGCCATAGGCATGGGATGCCATCCCCCATATAAAAAAGGCACTAACAAATGGCCAGGCTTCGGCCGGGAACCCGGTAATAGCGAGCGCAACTACGAGCGGGCCAACAAAATGGAAGCTACTAGTAATAGAATCGAGCACAGGCTTTTCCTTGAAGCGAAGTCCCTTGAGTGAATATGCGATTACCGAAAAAATAACCAGTACCAATACCGCACGAGCTGGCCAGTCAATTACCCAAAATAAATACAGCAAAAACGGCGCGTTGCTATACACGCAGGCTTTAAGGATAGTCGGGTGAAAGGCGCGGGTTTCGCGCATACCCTCTACTCCCCCTTTGCGAGGGTTTTTTATATCCGATTCGTAATCATATACATCGTTCACTCCGTACATAAGCAGGTTGTATGGTCCTAGAAAATACAGCGTACCAATAATGAGTAGCGGCCAGTCAATGCCCGCTGCACTCCCAGCTACAAGGTAGCCGACTGCAAAAGGGTATGCAGTATTTGGCCATGAAACGGGGCGCGATACCCAAAAAAGCTTTTTCAGAGTTTGTGTAATGGTCATTTATTATCCTCTTTTTTTGGTGCAAACTTTTTCCAAAAAATAGGAATAAGCACCACGGCGAGTAACGCATAGAAAAAGTCTTCAATAGGTGCAAGCCCTATATATATACCAAGGAGTTTTGAGGTATCATAGCCGACAATCCCGGCCCAAATAATAAGGCTATCAAAGACGGCAGTAAGGAATAGCAAAACACCAAGAGTGAGCCACCAGGTTGTGCTTGGCTTTTTAAAGCGAGGCAAAAACAACACCAGCATACACACGACAAAGACAACGTTAAGTGCTATATACGTGAACGCCATATCCCAATTCCTCTGTATACCAATAAGGTGCAATAGCTAAGTAAAAACAAAAAGAAAAGCTCTTCAAGGGGAAACTCTGGGGCAATGGTAAATGGCAGGCTGTAGGGGCTGTTGCCGTGGTAAAAAATACCAAACGCAATACCAAAAAAGTCCCATAGTCCAAACATAATAATAGTTGCGGCAATAGTGAGTGTGGTTTGTCGGGCATTGTGCCAAAATGCTAGTTTGTAGCGCCAATCAATGAGCGCAAGACACGCTATAGACATACTGAGGGCGGCCAGGTAGATGAACATCATGTGCGCAAGTCCTTTGCGATGCGCTGCTGTACAAGCTCGGCGCCAATAAGGCACATCGGCACTCCCACTCCAGGCACCGTTCCGGCACCCACGTAATATAGGTTTTTCACGCGCTTACTTTTGTTGGGTGTACGGAAAAAGGCGCTTTGAGCTAAGATATGCGACGGTCCTAACATAGAGTTTTGCCATGAGTTGTACGTGGTGCCAAAATCGCTCGGGCTAAACAGGCGTTGTGTTACGGTGCGGGCTGCTAGATCTACCCCTGTTATACGCTTAATTTGTGCAAGGTAGCGTGCTGCAAGGGCTTCGGTTTGCTTTTTAGTAAAATGCTTACCAGCAGGAAGCGGAACAAGTACGAAGATATTTTCGTGACCTTTAGGTGCAGTGGTATCGCTGGCGCTTGTTTTAGAAATATACAGCGAGGCGTTTTTGGGCGCTGTAGCATTGTCGTAAATATCGGCGAAGTTCTTTTTCCAATCATCGACAAACAATAAGGTATGGTGCTCAAACTCGGGTAGCTTCCCTTTTATACCCAAGAATATAAGCAGTGCGCTTGGGCTAGGTTGTCTCTTTTGCCAGTAGGTTTCTGGGTATGACTGGTCGGCGTATTGTAATAATTTTGTTTCGGTGTGGTGAAGGTCGGCATTTGAAACGACGATATCTGCTAGAACGGTGGTACCGTCTGTAAGCGTGATGCCGGTAACGTTCCCATCTGCCGTCTCGATGCTTTGTACGGGGGCATTAAAGTGGTAGTGGACGCCCTTCTCTACACCTATGGTATGAAGCGCGGTGACGACGGAATGCATTGTACCTACCGGGTAGAACACGCCCTCTGTAAAATCGAGTGCACTCATGAGGCTATATAGTGCTGGTGCTTTGTACGGCGAGGTGCCCAAAAACACCGCTGGGTACTCGAGAAGCTGCTGGAGTCGTGGTGAGCGCACGTAGCGGCGAATATAGCGGTGAAGCGGTGTAATTGCCATGTCAAGCATTTGTGCACCATGCCGAAGCGTAGTCCGGTTGATGAACTCACTTGGTGCGGTGAAATTTTGGTACAAAAAGGCACCTAGCGACAATCGGTATAGCTTTTCACTTACCGCAAGGTACTTTTTTAGCGCGACGCCAGCGCCCGGTTCAATGGCCTCGAACGTTTGCGCGTCTTTTTTGCTATTCCCGGTGATAGTGATAGGCGCGTGAGTTTCGTAGTATACCTTATACGCCGGCGAAAGTTTCTTCAATGTAAGATGGTCTTTGGTTGAGCTTCCTATAAGCATGAAGTAGCGGTCGAACACGTCGGGCATAAGGTACCACGATGGCCCAGTATCGAACGTAAAGCCTTTGCTTTTGAACTGCCCTGCTCTTCCGCCGGGAGTTTTTGCTTGCTCATATACATGGACGTCGTGGCCGTCTTGGGCTAATAAGTTGGCAGTAGCTAGCCCGCCTATGCCGGCGCCAATAATGACAATTTTCATAGCCCTACCCGTACCTTTGCAAGGAAACGCAGTTTTTTGCTTGTCGGTACCCTTACCCGTGTCTTCTTGATATCTTTTGCGTGGGTCGCTTCAAGCAGGCGAAGTAACTCTTCGTAGTAGAGGAAACTTAGCAACACTGCCGAGCGGACAGTTTGGGGAAGCTCTTCTACTGCAGGCTTGGCGTTAGCGAAGTCGCGCTTAATATCGGCAATAATGCGGGCTTTATCTTTTTGGGTAAATTTTTGAAACGAAACCCCAGGGAAATAGACACGGCCACGCTGCGTGTAATCGCTGGCAATATCGCGTAAAAAGTTTACCTTTTGGTAGGCGGCGCCTAACGCTTTTGCCCCTGGAGTGAGCTGTACAAATTGTTCGGTGTTGCCGACGCAGAACACCTTCAAGCACATAAGCCCTACTACTTCAGCCGAGCCATAAATGTAGCGCTCGTAAAGTTCTTGGGTGTAGGTAATAGGCGCAAGGTCCATACGCATACTTTTAAAAAATGGTTGGATAAGCGTTTTGGTAATGCCGTAGTGGCGTGCGGTTACCGCGAAAGCGTGAACGAGCGGGTTGGCACTAAAGCCCGTTTGTAGTGCGTTGTAGGTCTCAGCTTCAAGCTGCGCAAGCTGTTCTTTGCGGTCATCGCCCTGGTAGGTGTCGACAATTTCATCGCCGATGCGCACAAGGCCGTAAATAGCGAAGACATGCTTACGAAGTTCGCTGTGAATAAGGTCGGTACTAAGGCTAAACGATGTTGAGTACCGCTTGGTGAGCTTGGTTGCGAGCGCGTAGCTGGTGCGAGTGTAGAGATCCACTAGGCCTCCCTACTGAGACATTTATCGGTAAGCCCATGAAATAACTCCTTCGCCTTAGGCTGAATTGTGAGAGTATCGATACACGCACGTGTAGCCTGTTCGTGCTTTGTAATCTCTGCTTCTACTGCTGCTTTTGCGCCAGAATCAATAAGGGCTTGTTTGCAAGCGGCTATTTCTTGGGGAGTGGCGTCTTGATTGTGGAACGCGGCTGCAAAGGAGGCTTTTTGTGTTTTGGTGGCGCATGCCTCGAAACGCTCAACGAGAAATGTGCGCTTACCCTCGGTGATATCCGTGGTAGTACTTTTTCCTGTAACGGCTGAATCACCGAACATACCAATAAGGTCATCGCGGAGTTGATACCCGATACCTAAGTGGAGTGATAGTTCGGTTAATGTGGCGACTTCCTTCTCGCCTGCACCGCCCAGTACGGCACCCATTGTGAGCGGGCTCACAAATGAATAGCTCGCTGTTTTATAGTGGGCAATTATCTCTGGGTTAATACTGCCTGCAGGTAGAAAAGATACCTCGGTGTCAAGAAGCTCCCCGCCCACTACTTCGAAGACGGCGGTGCTTAAGATATCTGAGGCACGCCGCACTATTGTTTCGGGTTTTTTTAGGGCATGTATAAAATGATGAGCATCAGATAATAACATATCCCCTGCCAGCAGAGCAGCGCTGGTTGCCATGTGGTGTCGTTCGTTAGTATCGGTAATAAAAGGGGCGTAAAGTGTGTTGTATTGCCCTGTAATATTATCTATACCGTACCGAATGGTATCTCGGTCGATAATATCGTCGTGGATAAGCACGGCTTGATGGACAAGTTCTTGCGCGGCGGCTGCGGGAAGTATGGGCTGTATAGCTTCTTCTGGGGCATACGCCTGATGCGCAAGTACCACCATGTAGGGGCGAAACCGCTTTCCACCCGCCATAACCAGCGTCTCAAGCGACTTCCAGAGCTGCACGTACGACGCCCCGAGTGCGACGCTCTCTACTCTTCGTTTTTCAAAATATGCCGCAAGCTGCGCATCGATATGCTCTTTAATAACACCTGGGCTTAGGCTGGTCGTTGTTTGCATGTGTCTCTACTATAGCAGATATTATTTACTGCGCACCTATTGAGAATAACGACTCAATCTCTTGGTCGGTGAGGACGCGATTGTACATGCGAAGGTCATCGAGTGAACCTTGGAAATAATTTGCACCACTGCCTGTGCTGTACCGTGTACCCACGTGGAGATCTGCGCTTCCTGCGCTTGATTTTCCGGAATACGTACAATCAGTTATTTTCTGTCCATCTACCCAAACCGTTTTCTGCCCAGCTGTACTAGAAGTCGGGCTGATGGTTCCTACGACGTGGTGCCAAGTGTTCCTACTTGGCTCGGGGACCCTGTTGGTCGATGCAGATGAGTCTGGCCAGGAACAATCGTTACCAGACCCAGTTCCAAAAGTAAGATAGCCAGAGTATATGAAGAAAATGTAGTCGGTAGAGCTGCTTCCATCGGAAGTTCGACGGCTAAGAATGAAGCGTACGTCGGAACTTCCTGTGTGACTTGCGTTATACCAAAATGAAAAGGTGTAGTCGCGTACGGCGTTGTTGAGGACAATGGGTGGTATGCCGGGGCTGTCAATGCGATTATTGTAGCCATTAAAGCTGTATGCCCCATTCGCATCTCCATTTTGGCCATTTGTCGGGGTTGCACCGTATAGGGTGCTTTGAAGTCCGGCTACAGCTTCTGTGACTGATCCGTCATAAGGCCACCATGCCACAAGCCCGTTGCCACTCCCTTCGGTTGGCGTGGTGTTTCCTGAAGTGGCGAAATAGTTCTTTGCTCCATCCTGGAGGTCGAAGGAATACCCTGTATAGTTTGGCGCAGGGGTATAGTTATAGCTATACCCTGCAGATTCGACAATATCTGCACTCCCAAGATTCGTCGGGTAGACATCGTTATTTTGGACTTTATAAGCTTCAAGCTTTTTGACGACCTGGTTTACCTCACTTACCATCGCCGAGGCCTTAGCGCGGTCCTGGATTCCGGTGTACGCCACAATAGTAATGGCCGCCAAAATAGCAATTACCACAATGACAATGAGGAGTTCGACGATGGTAAAGCCTGGTTGTTTACGGGGTGCCCACATGCTTAAGGATAAGTATAGCGAGGCGGTGCGTATGGGTCAAATGTGTCTCTACGTGTTTATTTGGGAAGTGTCTTTGCAATGACGCGCCCTGACTTAGTAAGGCTAGTACCCGAGGAAAGAGTCGGTGTGTATACTTCGTGGCTTCACGCCTTGCTGTAGTAGTAGTTTTTTAGTCGACGTAACGAATCGAGGACTTCCTGAAAGATAGAAGTGTTGCGAGCTTTTTTGAGAGCCAACAGCTGCGCGAAATTCTTCGGGGTTTGTTGGATACGACGCGTTCGTAGCGTATTGTTCGGTTAATTTTTGGAAACTGTGCGGTTTGCTATCGACGTGTATCAGTGTCGTAGTTACGTGAAGCGGCTTAGTATGGGTGTACATAAGCATTGAACGAAACGGCGTAATGCCGATGCCCTGTGCTAAGAATACGTACTCGGTGACGCCCTCTATAAAGGTGAAATTAAATAACGGGCCGAACAATAGTATTGAATCGCCACCCCTCATGCTCATAAGCTTTTGTTTGTATCGACTACCTGTGTTTACGTGGGTGGTAATAGTGACGTATTTTTCATCGGGCGATGAAGATATTGTAAACGGGTGCGGCAGGTAAAGTCCCGTGAGTATACATATGCCATGTTGGCCTGCCCTGTGTTTTAAGCCTTTAGGACGGGTGAAGTAAAATGTGTAAACATCACCGCCCTCTAACTGCTTCTTGATAAATTTCAGCTTGTTAATAAAGCCCATAGTTAAATAATACTTCTAATTGGAATTATTACCAGTATAGTTTGGGGGTAGTTGCTTCTTTGCTTTTTTGTGGTGATTTTAAAGATAAGAAAAAGCACCCGAACTTTCCTAATGAAATATTCGAGTGTTTTTTAATCTGTAATTCTATTATGGTGATCCCGCGGAGAATCGAACTCCGATTGCCAGGATGAGAACCTGGTGTCCTAACCGTTAGACGACGAGACCGTGTGTGCAAAAAAGCTGTGTTTGCTTGGTGTATTTTAACAAATACCCCCGTTTATGTCCAGCTATAGCAGGCTCGCTGCAAGTGTGCCTGAGGTAAGCCCTGCGGCGATAAGGGTAATAATAGTAAGCTTTATTCCGCCACTTAGCAAAGGGCTTACCCAGACGCGTAGAAGCACAAAGCTAAGGACGATACTTAAGAGGAACATCCCCACCCCTACAGCAAGTACCGACTTAAGGGGGTCTATTTGATGGAGCGGAAAGGTAACGAGGAAAAGACCCTGAATACTAATACCAAGAAGTGTCAGAAGTAACACAACAAACGGCCCAGCCTTTAGAGCGTGGGCATAAAAAATGCGAAAAACTGCGCGTACCGAGACAAAGCTAATGGCGAGCCAAAGTATAAATCCGGCGATACCAGGAATAACCATAAGCTCGGCGTTGTCCTCGTTTGTAACGGCAAATAGCGTGGCAATAATACTTGCTGCAACGAAAAAAGGCAGCGGAAGTAGAAGGCCGATAGGAAGAAACTCTCCTCGGATACCTATTACTACCGCTTCGCGTTCGGCTTTTTTCTTGGCGTCTCGCGCTTCGGGCGTCATAATTTCACCTTCCCATTGCGGTTTCATAGAAGGGTACGCAGTTGAAAGTGAGCTGTGATCATCAAGTTGGGATACACTACCAAGCCTCGGATCGGTCGGCTCGGCAATAGATGGGCGGTGTTCCATTACTCCCCTATGCGTCCAGTTGCTGAATAACAGAAAGCAGTTTATTGGGCGTAATATCTGCCTTAATAAGGTACGCGTCGGCGTGGGTTTCCATGGCGGTGCGCGACTCTTCGTCTTGTTCGAAATTAGTGAAGACAATTACTTTTGAACGAGGGATGAGATCTTCGGAGCCGCGGAGTGATTCAAGTATTTCAGTGCCCCGTCGTTCGGGGAGCATAACGTCAAGAAGGATAAGGTCGTATTGCTTATTGCGCGCGGCAATCAGGCCATCGTTGCCGTCAATCATCCAGTCAACGTCGTAGCCGGCTTTCTTTAGGCTTCGCACGTACATCTCGCCGATAAAGCGGTCATCTTCAACGATTAAGATTGTTTTAATTGCCATAGCGCCCCTATCCCCTATACATGGTGTGATTTTTTATCCAGCCACCACCGTTTTCGCTGATTAATCCTTCAGTACCATTATTGCTCGTTTTAAGGCGGTCTGCAACCATTTTGTAGGTGGGGAGCGATACCGTAAAGGTAGATCCGTGGCCATCCTCACTACGGACGCTAATAGTACCCCCGTGCGACTCAACAATTGCCTTACTTATATACAGTCCGATGCCTGTTCCGGCGACTGTCTCGCGCGATCGGTGCGACCGATAAAACTTTTGAAACAAGTTACTCACAACGTTACCGGGCATGCCAATTCCACGGTCTTCAACACTTAGCTCAACGGTATCGCCTTTTGAAGCACCGGTGACGGTAATAGTACCTCCCTCGTTACTATATTTAATAGCGTTATCAATGAGGTTACTGAACACTTCGCCAAGGCTCGCAGTATCAGCGGCCACTGTGGGAAGTTCAGAGGGAATAGCGACTGTAAGGAGACGGTTTTGCGAACTAGCGCGTAGCTCCATGTCATCACGAATACTATCGTAAACAGCGGCAATAGTTGTTTCAACCGGTCGAATTTTAAGGTGACGGCGGTCGTAGCGGGACGTGTTAAGGATGTTGTTTATATAACCAGTAAGCTTGTTGGACGATACCGTGAGCCGGCGGAAAAGTTCTTGCTGATCGGGCTGCAAGGTTGCGGCTAACTCATCTTGGAGGACATCTAGGTATCCCCGGATAACCGTAATTGGCCCACGAAGTTCATGGGCGGCAAACGCAATAAAGTCGAGATCGCCTTCGCCAACGCTGTAGATATGAGTACGATCAACCAAGGTAACGACCATTTCGGTTTCTGATTCTTTGTTGTACGAGGCAATGACATCAAAGAAGCGGCGATCTTCTTCATCGGGGAGCTTGTTAGGGATGCGTGGCCAGGTTTTCTCGGCGTGAACTTCGTTTTTATCGCATTCATCCCACCACTGCTCAAGCGTGTCGTGCTCGTTAAAAAGAAGGTCGAGCGAGGCGACCCCTTCAGAATCAACCCTGATGGGGGTTGCTTTGTTGCTATATACCATTGTGCGTTCCTTGCTGTACATGGCAAACCCGCAGATAGTTTCATCGAGAGCTTTTGTCACCAATTGCTGAGAGATCGGTGTCGGTGCTGGAGTTGCAGGGCCATCCTTATTCTCCTGCTGCGTAGGTGCTTCGCTTGTGTCTGCGGCAAGCTGATAGAGCGTTTTTAGTACCGGGCTGAAGCCCGACTTTTCAAACGAGGTTTCATTTGGGTTTGGCGGTGGCGTAGAGGTCGGCTCGCCCGCCACGTGTACAAGGGCGTCAAGTAACCGTTTTGTTGGCGTTGCCACTAACCCAAAGACAAGCGCGGTAGAAAGAATGCCTGCTAAGAGCTGCGCACCAAGCACGATACCTGATACGAGAGGGTCGGTAAATAAGATTCCAAACGCGTAGAGCGCGCTGGTGGTGGCGCCTAATAGAAGCACTTGGATGAGGACACTCATCCCTACAACACGGCGCGAGAAACGAGGCCAAAAATCTTTGACTAATTGTGGCTTTTTTTGGGCTGGCGTTACAGCCACGTTACTCCCCCGCCCTTATTTTCGGGCACGGCAGTAACCCAGGTTTGGCCACGAGCGAGCGCGACCGGGTTTCCTTCGGCATCAGTGAAAGTAATTTGATCGGTTTTACTCGGCTTACTCCAGGTAACTTCTTGTACGGCGCCATCTTGGAAAATAACTGCGCCACCGCTGCCGATCACATTGATGGATTCACGGTATCCATCTTCAAGTACGGTGGTTTCTTGTACTTTAAGAACAACGACAACGCGGGGGCTAATTTGGCCGGCTTCGCGGTCGAGGTGCGGCGCTCCGCCCTGAGAACGGTTGTACGTATTGGTCTCAGCGATGTAATCATAATGACTGTTATATAGGGCGCTGCTTATTGTAACGTCGATACTGGTGGCGGTGGGCACCTCGGCTGGAGTACTGTCTTTACGGAGGAAACCGGTAAATTCAGAGGTAGTGTACCCTTTCTGGGCGTTAAGTGCATCGATGTTTTCAAAGCTGGTGTATACGTTGTGCGGTGCGTAGCGGTCGGTGGCGCGCCAGTAGGCACCGGCGTTAAAGAACTGGTCGATATCACGGTAGTTTCCATTGCGTACTTCGGCGAGCGCCGCGGCACTCCCGCCGATGTGACCAACACTGGCATTGAAGGCAGCAATCCAGTCAACATAGTACATACGAACGCTTCGCACTGGGCCAATAAGTTGAGGCTTTTGTTCTTGATACAGCACTAAGAACCGGGTTATTCCGCCTTCGGCAATTGCTTCAAATACTACCCCACTATCTTTTAAGCCTGATTGCGGGCGGGCGTCGGGGCTATTTTCAATCATCATACCCGTAACCGCCTGAGTGGTGACGGCTTCGTCGGCTACCTCGCTGCCGGTTAGTGGTGAGTAATATATAACTGGTTCGGGCTCAGGTTCGGGTTTGGGCTCGACAACGTTTGCAGTTGTGTCGTCCGGCTTCTGGGTAAAGAAATAGAGCCCTGCTGCAGTACCACCCGCAACAACAAGTAGTCCAACGACGGAAAGGATAATAACAAGCTTTTTATGGCGTTTAAACCAGTTTTCTTTTTTGACTTGCCCGTCTTCAATAATGACACGGGGAGGGAGTTTTTGTTTCTTCTTAAACATAAGAAGTATTATAGCAGGTTTTATAGAGACTGTACGCTGGTCTGGATGCGTGCAAGCACCGTATCTTTACCTAGTACCGCAAGTGTCTCATTCAATGCTGGACTAAATGGTGCCCACGATACTGCTAAACGGATAAGACTGAAGAGAATACCTGGTTTTTGCCCGGTAGTTTCAAGCAAGTCATTTAACGTTTCTTGCAGTGCTTCAGCGGTGAAATCTTCGGTGGCCGAGAATGCTCCGTGCGCTGCCTGCAAAAGCCCGCTCACCTCTTCGGTAGAAAGTTTGCTTAATTGCTTGTTTTCGCGCACCATACCCCAGTTTGGCGTGGGCTCTTCGAAGAAGTAACCACTTAACACAGGCAAATCGGCAAGAGTCTTAAGCCGATCCTGTACGAGGGCTAACACGTTCTTACGTTCATCTTCGCCGGCATCGAGCGCGGCGTCAGTCCAGAAATCACGAGTACGAGGGTACAGTTCATCAACACTAAGCGAACGAATATGTTGTCCGTTTAGCCAAAGGAGACGCTGCTCATCGAAGCGGGCGGGGCTTTTTTGCACGCGATCGAGTGAAAATTTTTCAATCAGTTCGTGCACGGTAAATACTTCCTGCTCGGTGCCATCGTTCCAGCCTAGAGTGGCGAGAAAGTTTACCATCGCCTCGGGTAGATAGCCTTCGGTGGCATACTCAAGGATATCTTTTGCGCCGTCGCGCTTACCAAGCTTCTTTTTACCATCGATTGCCATAACGAACGGCAAGGTAGCAAGAATAGGCGGTTCAAGCCCCAGGGCTTCATACAGGTTTAAGAATTTAGGCGTTGAGCTTACAAATTCTTGACTGCGAAGCACGTGGGTAATACCCATTTCGGCATCATCAACAATGTGGCAGAAGTTGTAAGTTGGAAACCCGTCAGACTTTATAAGAATGAAGTCGTCGATGGCATCAGGTCCGGTAGAGAGCTTGCCCATTACCGCGTCGGTCCAGGCGTACGGCTTGGGGTCCGACTTAAAGCGCAGTGGCTGCGTGCCGTCCCATATGGGTGGGTGTTCAGGGCGATGATCTCGAAATAAAAACGGACGCTTTTCGGCCTTAGCCTGCTCGCGGAAGGCGTCTAGCTCTTCGGGGGTGTAGGGGTCGGCATAGGCGCGGCCGCTATCGATAAGTTTTTGTGCCCAGGTTTTGTACAGTTCAAGGCGTTCAGATTGTAGATAGGGTGTGTGTGGGCCCCCAACGTCAACCCCTTCATCCCAATGAATACCAAGCCAGCGTAGGCTCTGTTCGATTTGGGCGATGCTTCCCTCTACCTCGCGGCTTTTATCGGTATCTTCAATACGAAGAATGAATGCCCCGTTGCTCCCAGCTTGGCGTGCGAGGAACCATGCAAAAAGCGCGGTGCGTACCCCACCAACGTGCATAAAACCAGTAGGACTAGGGGCAAAACGGGTGCGTACAAGTGTCATAATTACGTTTTAGTATACCACACCTTACAGAGGCCAGAAAGTATTAAAGGCTTGTGGCGATACGGCGTACTTGGTCGCCCGATAGGGCTGCGTTACTATCGATGGTGTATAGGATACCACTATTTACCCAGGCTGCGTTCGTGTCGTAGGTGTAAATGGTAAGTCCGCGTTCGCGCGTGGTAGTGTAGTCATCGCCAGCGGCGGTCTTCACGATATTGTCAAGCACAGCGGTTGAATCCCACGTGCTTCGTTTTTGGGTAATGGTATAGGTTGTGTCGTTGCTGTTTGAAGCGAACGTAAGGTGCACTTGCCCGTCGCTATAGGTAACGGGCTGCTTCAAGCTGAATCCATCGGGGGTGTATTCGGGGTAGGAAGCGTCAATATCAGCTTGTGCTGCTGCGAATGATACCGATACGCTAGGGACAAACTGGTAGATAAGATAGCCAGTCCCGCCAATAAGGATGAATAGCCCTGCAACAATACCAATACGGCGCGTCCACTTGTTTGTCCAGAATGACTGCTTTGCTTTTTTAGGCGCCGCTTTCGGTGCTTTCAGGGCCTTTGTAATTGCCTCTTCTTTTACTTGTTTAGCAGTTACGGGCTTCGTTGCTGGCTTTGCTGGAGGTGTTTTGGGCGCGCGCTTTGGGGTATTGGTGAGCGCCTTGGTGACCGTAGGGTGCTGTCTAACGGGCGCATCAGACACTTCCTTAGGTGCTGCTTCTTTGGGTTTTGGGTGAGGCGCAAAATGGCTTACCTTTGGACTACGGGCAAAATCCATATGGCGGCCGGGCTTTGGCCGTGCAAGCGCAGCACTCTGTTTTCCTGCTGGCTTTTTTGTCGCTCGCCTAATGAGCGTCTTTGACCGTTGTAGTGTTGAATGGACGCTCCCGGAGGGGGTTTTATTACGAACGACTGTAGAGGCTTTTTCGGGAGCTTTTGCTGACGCTTTTTGTGTCGGATTGGTAGGCGCATCAGAAACAGGCATACCAGTAACCGCGTCGTATTTGCGGCCGTTAATAGTGACGGTTTTGTGTGGTGACATACCTATATGTTGTTCCTCGCAGTGTTTTCTTGCCTACCGCAAGCACCAACTATTGGCTAGTGATGCCCACAGGTAATTACTCCCTATAGTAGACCGTCTATCGCGCTTATGCAACAATTCTTTCCTCTTTTTGTGGGTATTTTGGTATACTTTATGGGGTAGCTTATGTATAAAAAACCTACAAAACAGCAATTACTTATTCGTCGTACGATCGTTTCGGTGGTGGCCTCGGTATTAGTGCTCATCACTGTTACTGTCACTGTGCTTTTTATGCTTGGGTATCGGCTTGATAGCGGTACTATCGAGCAGGGTGCACTGTTGCAATTCGACTCAAGCCCCAACGGCGCAGACGTTTGGGTAGATGGCAAGCTCGTTAACGGGCGTACGGCAACAAAACAAACAGTGCTTTCAGGTACACACACTGTTCGTATTGCAAAAAATGGCTATGAGGAGTGGACGCGCACGCTCGACTTAGCGGCGGGCACTCTCACCTGGCTTGACTATATTCGTCTTATTCCAAATGATCGCCCCGCAAAAGAAGTGTTTGCGTATCAAAACTTGGTAAGTATGACATTTTCACCAGAGAACCGCTGGGCAATCGCCCAAGAGCTCCCTGACCAGCCTGTGTTCCAGCTTATTGATCTTCGTTCTGAAAAAGTAACTGCCGCAACACTTACGATCCCCCAGGACGTCGTAAGCGAAGCAGGCGCAGACGGCGTGACACACACCTATGCCGTACATAGCTGGAATAGTGGCGGACGATATGTACTTATTAAACATACGTACAACGAGACGATCGAGTGGCTTGTGCTTGATACCCAGGACCGCAATAACGACCGTAATATTACTCGGTTGCTTAGTATAGACCTGAAAGATGTAGCGTTTCTAGGCACGAATGGGGTGTCGTACTATGGCCTCGCTGCTGATGACACCATTCGCAAGCTTGACATTGGCGCACGTACTATTTCGGGGGCGTTGGTAACTGGGGTGTATTCGTTTTCGTTGTTCGACTCATCAATCATTCAGTATATAGGTGCTGATGGAATGGAACCTGGGACGAAGGTTGCCGGGGTGTATCGAGATGGTGATAGCGCACCGCACGTGTTACGTAGCGGGGTACCCGAGGATACTCCACTTGCTATTGCGGTAACACGCTACTACAGCAATGATTACGTCGCAATAGCAGAAGGCAGCGAAGTGGTGGTACTTATGGGATCGTATCCTGGCTCTAGTGATCAGGATGCTTCAAGTTTGAAGGAGCGCTCTACTATTGCGTTGCAAGCCCCTATTACAGCGTTGAGCTTTAGTCCCGAGGGCGACTTTATGGTAGCGCAGTCTAGCGATGCCTATCTAAGTTACGAGCTTGAACATCTGCGTATAGCCACGGGAACGGTAGCACCGAATGCAGACGGTGTGACTGAGCGCCTGCAGTGGCTTGATGAGGCGCACCTGTGGAGCGGCGTTGGCCAAGGCTTAGTTATGCGCGACTTTAACGGCATTAACGCTCATCAAATTATGCATATCACTCCAGGCTTCGACGCCAGCCTAAGCCAGAATGGGCGGTTCTTCTATGGCGTTCATAAAACTGACGCTGGGTATATTTTCCAGCGGGTTACGATGGTACTGTAAGCCCTAGGCGCCAAATAGTCGTTCAAAGAGTGTCGGTGATGCGCCGGGTATGGAGGCTTCTTCGGTTGCATCGCTTGTATTGGTTGGCGCGGGGGCGGCCTCTGCGGGGTCGGGGCTGACTTGTTCGGCGGTAACCAAAAGGCGGTCGATAGCTGTACCTAAGGGGGTGCAGGTAATAAGGGTAAGCACAGGTTTGTCGGTTGGATAGACAAGCTTGCTTACTTCAGTTGGCTTTACGACCTCTGTTTTCGTAACGACATAGGTATAGCGCGTCCCCTCGTAGTTGGCGTATATGGTATCGCCAGGCACGAGCTTATCAAGCTGTGCAAAAATAAACTTATAATCACCCGGGTCGAAAAGGTCATTACTACTATGCCCTGACAGTACAGTGTTGCCTATTTCTCCGGGGTGGCTATTAGCGCCGGGTATAGCAAAGTGAGCAACCCCTTTTTCCATGGCGGCCATTTGCGAGTCGTTATCAGGTCCAATACCATATATTGCTGGCACATCAACATTTATTTTAGGAATAATAAGTTTAGGCTCGGGGCTTACTGCGGTGCTTCCTGTGGGGTCGATAACAATATTTTGAGGATCAATGGCACCCGGTGATATATACGCACTGACCGAAGCAATAAACACTCGGTTGTATTGGATAAATACAAAAATAAGCACCACAACAAGCGCGGCGGCAATGGGCATAAAGTGTCGGCTTTTTCGTATCTTCCCTGCTCGCTCTTTTACGTTTGTAAGAAGTTTTTGCCTAAGCTCTGATAGCGCCTGCTCTTTCGAGAGCGATTCGTTTGTGGCTTGAAGGTCGGTTTGCTGTGCGAAGTAGCCTTGTTGGGGGGCGCTTGCTGTGTGTTGGGCTATCGAGGGGCTGTTTCTCGTTGCTTCTTGCTGTTTATAGTAGCCCTCGTAATAGCGTTGGTAGTATTGCTGCCATGCAGAGTGATACGCCTTCCATTGGTCGGCCTGGGGCTCGGGGTTTGGCGTATGGGTTCGCTCGTACGGGTTCGGGTCTTCAGCCGTACTCAATGGTGTCGCAACAGGATTATCGCCGTAGAGCACACTAATTTGTGAACGCAAAACATTCGCCGCTGCCTGCTGAGACGCGGCGTCTTGTGTGGGTTGGGGGGTATGTTGCTGGGGGGACTGCGGCAATCCTCCACCCTGATTGCGTTGTTCTTCTGGATGCATAGCTGTATTCTTACTCTATTTTATTGTACAATACTTTAGATGTAAGGGCGAGTGGCGGAATCGGTAGACGCGCTAGACTCAAAATCTGGTTCCAGCAATGGAGTGAGGGTTCAAGTCCCTCCTCGCCCACCAGTGAAATAAAACATAGGATACGATGGCTAAAGTTTTAAAGAACAACACCTCCAAGCATCGTCGCATAGCGCATTTTGCTGAAGATGCCGAGCGAAGAGCAGGTAGTTCCGAAGCTCCCGTGCAACCAAACCACTCTGAGCTAGCTGCCCTATACCCTTCCCCAAAAACCGCTGATCAACAACGTGCCGAAGATGAGGAGCGTGAGGTATTGCATCAACGAAAGCTACCAAAATATCCATTTCTTACCATCCCGTTTTTCGGGACATTTGTTTTTATCGGCGGGCTTATATTTGCGCAAAATATACTAAAAATGTGGATGACGGGAAGTATTGGAGTGATTTTCTTCTCGTTCGCGCTGTGGCTTGCCCTTTGTGGCTCATTTGTGGCCTGGGCGCGCTACAGTAACGCGGTGTTGTATGTGCTAGGGAGAATGTCTACACTTTTTTGGGCGGGCTTTGGTGTGATTCTTGTTGTAATGAGTGTTCTTTTTCTGCTCAGGTGGCCGGTACCATTCGAGTCCGGTGCGTTCTCGTTTGTATTAGGGGCGATATATCTCGTTTTGCTTAGCGCACTTACTCTAACAGTAACCAGGCTCCGCCGGTAATTACTCTTGTCGAATGTCGCGTATTGGTGGGCGAAGAACGTTTCTTATAAGGGGGTGAATGCTGGCGACCCCACCCGTGAGAACGATAGAGAGAGCGACTACGAGAAGAAGTGGGGCGTTATACCCAAGTAAGCTAAATTGTGGAGCTGAGGTGACGATACCAAACGTTGCGGTAGCTACGTCGGTTAGGTGGGGGCTATAGAGGAGGTGTGCCACATAGGCAAATGTTACGCCCAGGACAAACGATACGACTACTATGAGTGCTGTGATAAGTAAAATGTACGTAAGGTAAATACCGGTAACGTCTAAACGTGTTGCGCCCATCGCTCTATACACGGCAGTTTCTTTGCGGTTTTCTGCCATGATACGTGAAATGGTGAACCAAATAATAAGTACAGCGAGTGCTAACACAACAGGAAACGCAACACCGATAAGCCGAGAAAAAAGAACCCCTATCTCATCGAAGACAAGATAATTTGAACCATAGGGAGATGATAGGAATGGTTTTGCGCAGTCGGTGCTTGTATATGGGCAGGTTTCTGCAGCAATAAAAGTACGAGCCTCGGCTACTGAGCCGAACTCAAGAACGCGAGGTACGAATTGTGTGTCGCTAGAGGTGCTATAGATAGAGCCATATTGCTCTTCCTGAGAGAAATCTTGGAACTGTAACTCCTGAGGGAGAGAGTTGTACATTTGTAAAGGTATAGCTATGGAGGTAGGGGCGTTAGGTGGCGTAAGAAGATCTTTAATGTAATCCTCTACGCCCGTCGATTGGGCGGTGTGCGGCTGTGCATTAATGATACCTACAATCTGAAACGTTAGTGTTTGGTGTGAGGGTTTTATATAGGTTCCAAGGAGTAGCTGTTTATTTTTTGTTGCTAAATCAGCATCCTTTTCGGCGATTGACC